>Ga0207695_10000314_pt1 | contig 116506 bp, 106 predicted proteins | sample KBSC54metaG_FD_184354 | JGI IMG/M metagenome (GOLD analysis project Ga0207695, IMG submission 184354) | Corn rhizosphere microbial communities from Kellogg Biological Station, Michigan, USA - KBS C5-4 metaG (SPAdes) (version 2) | ecosystem: Host-associated > Plants > Roots > Rhizosphere >... | reverse complement strand
GCCCACCATCAGGAAGACAGCGCCCCAGACCACGGCGTATTTGACGATGGCCGATCCACTGAGCATGGTCGGGCCGAATCTGAGCCAATGGCCGGCAGCCAGTCCACCTACCAGCGCGGAGAGGGCAAGAAATCCAACGATCAACCCGCTGAAGAAGTGAACCGCGCGCCGCGAACCTCGCAAATTGTAATCGAGGATGGTGCGTCGCTCGATGAGGGCGACAATTGCCGCGGCGGCCACGAGCGCTACGACCTGAAAGAGCTCGCCGAAGAGCGCGTTCTTCGGAGAGAACCCGTCTCTGGAGATGAGGTGCAGGCTGAGGAACAGCGTGCCCAGCCCTTTCAGAAAACCGCCTAAGAGCACCAGGAAGATCAGAAAGGACCAGCCCGCGCGCAGCCCTTGCGGACCGATGAAGATCCACTTCAAGCCCCGGTAGGGATCCGCTGGTCCTTCCGGCTGGATCATGACGGGCGCGAGTGGCACGTCGACTGTAGGCATGGGCTCTGGCGCCTGCGTGTCGTTCTCTGGCTCCATGGTTGCTCCTTGCGGCGGGAGATGTGTCCCGTCGGTTGCATTCTACTCAACCGCAACAACCGAAGTGCAGCCCGGAGTGCAGATCGTGCCGATTTTCAGCTGCGGCTCCTTGACACAACGGGCCTCCCGTATGATTCTTACTCTTCCGGCTTTACCGGAAAGGTCACGAGAGGAGCTGGTGCGGTTGCGGGTCAAAGTTTTCTATCACGATAAGTGCTTCGATGGCGCCTGTTCCGCATCCCTGTTCACGCGGTTCCATCGCGAGTGCATTGCGCACGACGCCGCCTACGATTATCACGGGCTGGTACACCGGGCAGGCGCATTGTTTGACGAGAACGAATTTACCGGGGACGAGAACGCGATTGTCGACTTCAAATACTCAGCGTCCCCGAAGATCACCTGGTGGTTCGATCACCACCTTTCGGCGTTTTTGACTCCGCAGGATCACGAGCACTTTCTTGCGTGCCAGCGCGACCCCGCATGCAGCATGCGGAAGTTCTTTGACCCCACTTACACGTCGTGCACTAGTTTTCTGGCGCATATCGGTTCGACGAAATTCGGCTTCAACACCGAGCCTGTCGCCGACCTCATCCATTGGGCCAACATCGTGGATGGTGCTCTGTATGAGAGCCCGGAGGCCGCGGTGGAAATGGCGGCTCCGGCGATGAAGCTGACTCTGATTATCGAGTCGACACAAGACCCGGAATTCATCCCAAAGCTGATTCCGCTGCTAACCGAGATGTCTCTGGGCGAAGTGCTTGCTCAGCCGTTCGTAGCGGACCTGCTGCCGCCACTGATCGAGCGGCATCGCGAAGGCATCGAGCTGATCCGCAAGCGCAGCGAAGAGATTGACGGCACCATCTTTTTCGATATCACCGACCGGCCGGTCGAGGGATACAACAAGTTCATCCCCTACTACCTGCACCCGAAGGCGACATACTCCATCGGCTTGTCGAAGTCGAGCTTCCGGACCAAGGTGTCGGTGGGGTCCAATCCCTGGACCAAGGCCGATCCCGCGAAGATGGTGAATCTGGCGCAGGTCTGCGAGCGCTACGGCGGTGGCGGACATGCACGCGTTGGAGCCATCAGCTTCCCGCCAGACCAGGGCGATCGCGCTCGGCAGGCTGCGGCGGAGATAGTCGCGGAGCTAAGAGCGAAGAATCCGATGAAGTGAAGCTCTCGGAGGCTCGGATTGCTACCGAAGAATTGGGCAAAGCTGCGCGGTAACGACAAGTGGATAGATGTCGAGGCACGCGTGATCGAGTCCTGCGTTCGGGACCTCGACATGCTTGGCGGACCAAGTTCCAAGAAGACTAAGCCTATGTATTTTGCTGCACTCGTCCGGATTGCCTGGCTGGATATTTCCGGCGTTACTCACTCCGGAGAATTTGAAGCTCCGGAGGACTCGCCTCTATTCCAGCTCATCGAGGGTGATTCGATTGCGATCAGGTACAACCCGCGGGCTCCGGATGAATTTAACGTTCGCGGCCTGGCGCGAGATCAGGCCCTGAGCGTAGCAAAGAAGGTTGTCTTCGCTACAGTCGTCGGCGCCGTCGTGATCTTGGTATGTTTCGGGCCCGAACTGCTGATCATCTTCTCGAAGAAGTGATCCCGCGAAGAATCCTCTACTGCGGATCCTTCGCGCCTTCCTTTACACCTTCTGCGCCGCCCTTGACCGCGTTCTTCGTTCTCTTGGCGCCGCGCTTGGTGTGGTACTTGGTCGAGTTGTAGGCCTTCTTGGTGCCATGCTTGACGGCGCGGCCGGTGTCTTTTGCGGCTTCTTTTGTTTCGTGGCCGGCACGCTTGGCGTCTTGCTTGGCAGTGTGATCTTCACCGGGATAGGGTTGCTGGCTAAACGCCATCAAGGGTGAAACGGCCAATGCAGTTCCGAGCAGCAGTGTAGATATCTGTAGCGTCTTCTTCATACATAAAGAGATTCAAAATTGGCCGTCGGAGTTGTAGCCCTCCTTGAGCAGGGCCTAAAGCCCTAATTCTTCAGCGCGTTTCTTCGTAGCTTCGAGGCAAAAGCCTATATGTGTATCGAGATCGACGCCCAACTCGGCCGCTCCCTGGATCACATCTTCGCGGTTGACACCGCGTGCGAATGGCTTGTCCTTCATCTTCTTTCTCACGCTGGGCACTTCAACTTCTGCGATCTTCTTCGTTGGCTTCACCAGCGCGCAGGCGGTAAGAAATCCGGCAAGTTCATCGCAGGCAAAGAGAACCTTGTCGAGATGCGTGACGCGGGGAACGCCTGAATACTGCGCGTGCCCGAGGATCGCCGTGCGCATCTCCTGCGGCCAGCCCTGTCGCTCGAGCTCTCGCACGCCCACGAACGGATGCTCCTCGGCGCTTGGGTGACGCTCGTAGTCGAAATCATGAAGCAGGGCAGTGGTGGAGTAGAGTTCCAGGAACTTCGCAAGTTCAGCTCCCGCGAGGCCGAGCCGGTCTGCTTCCGCTTGCCCGTAAGCACTTACGCAGATCTCCACCGCCAGGGCGTGTTTGCGGAGGTTCTCGGTTTGCGTCCATTCGCAGAGCAGTTGCCACGCCTGCTCGCGGCCATGCTGATTGTCAAAATTTCCAGCCACACTCATGTCGTGAATTTTACGTGTTGCATTGTGTGGTTCGCGTTTTTCCGGGTTTCTCCGGGTTGCCTCCCTCTTTCATCGGTTTGCGCCTAAATTTCTACTTGACAATTATGGTTCAGCGGATGAAAGTAGCACTTATCGCGGTGCAATCTATCGCGGGAGTACCTCGCTCTGGCACTCCGCAACTTAAACGATGGCTACCACTCTTTTGTGCGTGGAAACACGAGAAGTCGTGCGTTGCGATTTCTGCAGTTTGGTGCAGTACAGAACGACCAACTCTCTTTGCAGAAAATGTCGCAGACCCCTTGATATTGAGGAGCCGGCACCCCTAGCCCCACAACTTGTTCAACCGTCACCAGCAGCTGCCTCGGCCGAGGCTGGTTTGCAGGTTGCGGCACAGGTGCGCGAGATTCGCAAGGCGCGTCACCTGAGCCAGCGCCAGCTTGCCAGCCGGATGCAGGTGCCTCGCACCTACATCTCGAAGATCGAGAACGGCAAGGCGATTCCGACGCTCGGTTCGCTGGAACGGCTCGCGGGGGCGCTCGAAGTTGAAATGCGCCAGCTAGTCCGTGACTCGCGCAGCCGACGCGAAGAAGAGGTTGCCGCGATCATGGGCGATCCCTTCCTGGCGGAGATCGCGGCGATGTTGCCGCATCTCGATTCGCTTCACCGGACCCTGCTGTATGGGTCGGTGCGCGACATGGCTACGGGACGCCGCCGCACGGCTTAAGTAGGCAAGAACGATCTCTCTTCGTCTCTCCATTGGGCGGGCGACTGATGCTTTCATTCGGTCGCCCGGCCACCTTCGCTTTACCGAAGATGACGATCGATTCATCTGCGCCGCGTGTGTTCGTATGTGACTTGCTGGTTGTGCTAGGCTCGAATGTGTCCCCAAAATTTCCCTGGCCAGGGAATCTTGTTGGCGGACACCTGGGTGACGGGGCTGACGTCGCAAGCAGCGCCAGATCTGTGAGCCGTCCGGCTTGCCTGTCACAAAGTTGCGGAACGGGTTCCATGCCCGCACACGTAAAGAACTCCACTGAGGCATTTTCCTTGCATCCAACTGGCATGCTGCGGATCGATGAGCTGAGCGCGGACGAGCGCGCCATCTGGAGCACGCTCAAGCCGGAGCGGCTGCCAGAGCATGTGGCCATCATCATGGATGGAAATGGACGCTGGGCTGGGCACCGGTCCTTGAAGCGCTTCCTCGGCCACCAGCAAGGCGCAAAGAGCGTTCAACTCGTCACCGAAACTGCATCGCGCATTGGCCTGCCGTGGCTGACGCTTTACGCCTTTTCGCTCGAGAACAACCTGCGCCGGCCCAAAGCTGAAGTCAATTTCTTGATGCGGTTGCTGAAGAGCTACCTCGAAAACAATGTGCAGCGGATGAACGACAACAATGTGCGCATTCGCTACGTGGGACGGGTGCACGAACTCCCCCGCGAGGTTCAGGACAAGATGCAATGGGCACAGGAGGCGACGACGCGCAACACCGGAACGACGCTGACCCTGGCGCTCAACTACGGTGCACGTTCGGAAATGGTAGATGCCTGCCGCGCTCTAGCGCGCGAGATGCAGCAGAAGCATATTGCCCCAGAGCGCATCACGGAAGAAGATCTTCACCGGCATCTCTACACCGCGCACATGCCCGATCCTGATCTGCTGATCAGGACTTCAGGAGAGATGCGCATCTCGAACTTCCTGCTATGGCAGATCGCATATACCGAAATCTTTGTAACCGAGCGACTCTGGCCCGATTTCCGTGGGATCCATCTGCTCGAAGCCATCGCTGCTTTCCAGCGTCGCGAGCGCAGGTACGGCGGCCTTAGTGACAGCGTCGGCGAAGTGGAAGAAGATTCCGAGCAGGTCAAGATCGCGGGCTGATCACCACAAGCGACGCCCATATCTGATTCCGTCGCTCATTCAAGACAAAGTAATCTTTTAAGACATGATCAGCACGCTCGCAGTGTCGGGCTATCGGTCGTTGCGCGATCTTGTGCTGCCGCTCGGCCAGTTGAATCTCGTCACAGGCGCGAATGGCACCGGCAAGTCGAGCCTTTATCGAGCCCTTCGTCTGCTTGGCGATGCGGCACTGAATACGGTGGCGGCGTCTCTGGCGCATGAGGGAGGGCTGCAGTCAACGCTCTGGGCCGGACCGGAGACGATTGCGAAGAGCGTACGGCGCGGCGAGCACGCGGTTGAGGGAACACCGCGGCAGTCGACGGTGAGTTTGAAACTGGGATTCGCCGGCGACCCCTACAGCTATTGCATCGACCTCGGATATCCTCCACCGGCTCAGCTTGCTTTTCCGCTCGACCCTGCCATCAAGCGCGAGTGCATCTGGCATGGCGCTATCTACCGGCGAGCAGCTGTATTGGTGGACCGCAACAACCGCCTTGTCCAGATCGCGCCAGCGAAAACCGCCAAGCACGAGGAACCGGAACTTCTGACCAAAGAGCTGAGCTCGACCGACAGCATGCTGGCGACAATTGCCGATCCTCAACGCGCTCCCGAAATGCTGGCGGTGCGTGAGTCCATTCGCGGCTGGCGGTTTTACGAAGGGTTCCGGACCGATGCGGCTTCGCCGGTGCGAATCCCGCAAGTGGGCACCTTCACGCCGGTTCTGAACAACGATGGAACGGACCTTCCGGCAGCGCTGGAAACCATCCGGCTCTTCGGAGGGCGCGAGGAGCTGAACCAGACTATCGACGATGCTTTCCCGGGAAGCCGTGTTGAGATTCACAACCAGTCCGGACGGTTTGAGGTGCAGCTCAGGCAGCACGGCTTGCTCAGGCCGCTTGGAGCCTCTGAGCTTTCTGACGGCACTCTGCGATATCTGCTGTTGACGGCAGCTCTACTGACGCCTAGACCTCCGGAACTGATGGTGCTCAACGAACCGGAAACAAGCCTGCATCCGGATCTTCTGCCCGCTTTAGCGCGCCTCATCGCTCGCGCAGCGGAGCGGACCCAGCTGATCGTTGTCTCGCACTCACCACGGCTGATCGAGACGCTGGAACAAAACCGGAATTGCAACCGGCTCCTTCTGGAGAAATCGTTTGGTAAAACGGTACTGGCGGGAACTACCCTGTTCAACGTTCCCAAATGGGAGTGGCCGAAGCGTTAAGGGAAGCAGGACCGACGAGTTGATCCGCCGCGGGATGCCCATGTTGCGCCAGCCCTTTGACTTTCGGACTTCGCGACGCTGTTCCCCGGCAGTGTATTCTCAACCCTGGAATGAAACGAGTCCTGACCGCTCTCATCCTGGCGCCGCTTGTGCTGGTCCTGGTGTTTATCGGCCCCATGTGGCTGATTGCCGCGGTCGTAGCTGGCGTTGCCATGCTGGCTGCCTGGGAGTTTCTGGCGCTGACCGAGCAACGAGGAGCCAAGCCTCCGAAGGTGCTGACTCTGGGCACAATTGGCCTGCTCTTCGCGGGAAATTATCAATGGCCGGATGAAACCGCAACGATCTTCGGACTGTTCTGCATCGTGCTGCTGGTCTATTGCACATTTGCATCTCCGGTAGAGCGAGCGCTGGCAGATGCGACCTCGTCGGTATTTGCGCTCTTCTATCTCGGTATGACGCTAATCCCCATTCCCATGCTGCGCGAAGCGACGAACGGACCCTCGCTGCTGGCCTTCCTTTTCCTGACGGTATGGGCCGGCGACACGGTGGCAATGTATGCGGGACGCGCATTCGGCAAACGCAAACTGGCTCCCAATCTCAGCCCCAACAAGACATGGGCCGGCGCGATCGGCTCGATCGCGGGAGCAGTCGCAGTAGCCGGAATCCTGCTGGCTCTGAGCACCTATCTGGCCCAATGGAACTCGGTGAAGCTCTCGTATTCCGATGCGCCGTGGTGGTACTGGCTCGCACTTGCCGTCGTGGTCAACGTCGCCGCACAGGTCGGGGATCTGGCCGAGTCGGCGCTAAAAAGATCGGCAGGTGTGAAGGACTCCGGAACGCTTCTTCCCGGTCACGGCGGTATCCTCGACCGCATTGACGCGCTCCTGCTGGCTGCTCCGGTGCTGTGGTACGCTCAGGTCATACGCACTCGATTCTAGAGCGGAATTAGTGTTGCATTAATTGGACTTAACTGAACGTTGAAACGCCTCGCCATTCTCGGTTCCACCGGCTCTATCGGCCAAAGCACCCTTTCCATCGTTGAGCAGTTTCCCGATCGTTATCAGGTAGCGACACTCGCTGCCGGCCGCAACATCGATGAAGCTTTCGCGCAAGCCGTCCGCTGGAAGCCCAAAGTGGTGTCGATGGCAACCGAAGAACTCGCCGCCAACCTATGCAAGCGTCTGAGCCAGGCTGGAATCAAGGAAACGCATGTCGTCCATGGCAGCGAAGGAACCGTCGCCTGCTCCACTCATCCAGAGGCAGATTTTGTGGTCTCGGCAATTGTAGGAGTAGCGGGACTTGAAGCCACGAACGCGGCGATCCTGGCTGGGAAGCCCGTGGGACTTGCCAACAAAGAATGCATGGTTGCGGCCGGAGAGATCCTGACCGCCGCGGCGCGCGAGCGCAACGTTCCCATCCTTCCCATCGACAGCGAGCACAACGCGGTGCATCAATGCATGCGCGTCGGAGACCACCGCGAAGTCAAGTTCATCTGGCTCACGGCCTCAGGCGGGCCGTTTCGAAAGACCCCGCTCTCTGACTTCGAATCAATCACCCCGGAGCAGGCCCTGAAGCACCCCACCTGGGTCATGGGCAGGCGCATCACCATCGACTCCGCCACGATGCTGAACAAGGGCCTCGAAATTATTGAGGCGTGCCGTCTTTTCGACGTTCCATCCAGCCAGGTGCGGGTCACCATCCATCCCCAGTCGACCGTGCACTCACTGGTCGAGTACGTCGACGGTTCGATCCTTGCCCAGATCTCCGTGACCGACATGCGTTTGCCCATCCTCTATGCTTTGGCATACCCCGAGCGCCCAGCCTCGAATCTGACCTTCGATCTCGCTGCCTTGCGGCATCTCGACTTTGAGGAGCCCGACTTCGAGCGCTTCCCCTGCCTCAGGCTGGCCTATGAGGCGGCAGAGAAGGGCGGCGCTCACTGTATTGCCCTGAATGCAGCCGACGAAGTTGCGGTGGAGGCGTTCCTGGCCCGCCGAATCCCATTTACCGGGATAGCGGGTACAATTGAAAAAGTGCTTGCGTCCACCCCCGAGTCGCATCCAGCCACCATCGGTGAGGTGCTGGCCTCGGACCGGGAAGCGCGAGAAAAGGCTCACGCGCTGGTTGCCTGAGTCCGAGTTGCCGCCGCATCGAATTGCGGGGCCAAGAGGGTTTGAATCGTTACATTTATGCATGATTTCTTTGTGTCCGCAGTAGCTTTCATTGTCCTTGTTGGCTTGATGGTGGTGGTCCACGAATTCGGCCACTTTCTCGTCGCCAAGCTCTGCGGGGTCCGCGTAGAAGCCTTTTCGGTCGGCTTTGGCCCGCGCCTCTTCGGCGTAAAGTATGGCGACACCGATTACAAGGTCTGCCTGCTGCCTCTTGGTGGCTTCGTGAAGATGACCGGCGAGACGCCCGACGGAATCCAGACGGGCACCGGCCCCGAGAACGTCGCCGGCTACGATCCGGGCTCGTTCATGAACCATCCCCGCTGGCAGCGCATGCTGATCGGCGTGGCCGGCCCGGTGTCGAACTTCGTGCTGGCCTTCGTGCTGATGCTGATCTATTTCAACTTTATCCACGAAGTACCCGACATCCGCACCACAAAGATTGAATGGGTCACACCCGGTTCGGCAGCCGATCAGGCTGGATTGAAGCCCGGCGATGTGGTTACGAAGTTCGAAAACACTTCGAATCCGGACTACCAGAAGTTTTACGAGATTGCGGCCGATAACAAGGGCAAAACCGTTCCCATGACCGTAGACCGGAACGGCGCGACGATCCAGAGTCAGGTTCAACTCCCCACCAACATCGATCCGCAGCACTACGACCTCGACAAGGCCGGCCTCTTCATTCAGGACGCGCAGAGCCCGATCCAGATCGAGCAGGTGAGCCCGGATTCGCCAGTGCAGCGCGCAGGTCTCCAAAAAGGCGACAAGATCCTCTCCGTCGATGGGCACACGTTCCACTCCGTTCTGCCTTTGGTCGACTATATGCAGGAGGTCGACAAGGGAAAGCCCGTAACGCTTTCCATCGAACGCAACGGAGCTACCTTGTCTCCTATTTCCATTCAGCCGTATCAGCAGGATGGAGGCTGGCGCCTCGGGTTCCAGGGAGCCATTCCGGATGATTTCGCGGTGCGCCCCGAGCCGATGAGCTTCTCGGCCGCTGTCACTGAATCGAAAGATTTCTGCGCGTCGAGTTCGCTGCTCATTGTCAACGTCCTGAAAAAGTTGCTGACGCATAAGGTCTCAGTCAAGCAGTTGTCGGGGCCGGTGGGCATCGCAGTCGCGGCTGGCCAGGCCGTTAAGGAGCCATATTGGTCGGCGAAGTTCGGATTGGCAGCGAGCATCAGCCTGAATCTCGGCATCTTGAACCTGCTGCCGTTCCCGATCCTCGACGGCGGCCTGATCCTGCTGCTGGCTGTCGAGAGCATCATGCGCCGCGACATCAACATGATCGTGAAGGAGCGCATCTACCAGGCCGCCTTTGTGGTGCTGGTCGCGTTCTTCGCCTTCATCATGTTCAACGACGTCAGCAAACTCCAGATGTTCAATCACCTCAAACCATAAAAGCAGTGATCAGTGGTCAGGGATCAGTGATCAGAACTGCATGAAAGATTTGCGCGCCATGCCAGTGACAACCCACCAGGTGCGAGTCCGGTATGCGGAAACCGACCAGATGGGCATTGTTTACTACGCCAACTACCTCGTCTGGTTTGAACTCGGCCGCGTAGAACTGCTGCGCTCCCTGGGCCTCGCCTACAGCCAGCTTGAAAAAGAACACGAGTGCATTTTGCCAGTCGTAGAGGCCACCTGCCGCTACCGGTCGCCCGCCCGCTATGATGACGAGATTCTGATCGAGACCCGCCCCGCAATGCTGCGTGGATCGGTGCTGAAGTTCGCGTATCGCATCCTGCGGAAAGGGGCAGACGGCAATGAGCCGACGCTGCTGGCCGAAGGAGAGACGGTGCACGTGGTCTGCGACGATCAGCTCAAGCGCAAACCGCTGCCGGAGCACTATGCGGAAGTTCTGCGGAAACTCTTGCCCGAGCGTCACGCCCACTGACCTGCGGCATTTGTTCTAATTTCCAGATCCAGTCTACGAGGCCTGTCTATCACTCTGCGTGTTGCACCGCACGCATGTCGTTAGAAGGTTGTCCGTGCTTTCATCTCCGCCGTCTTCCGGCGACAGGACGTAGTCGAGGGTCGCCGTGAAGCGCGTAAGCTGCTTTTCGCACTTCCTGCACCTGTACCCATCCCGCTCGAACACCTGCATCCGTTTCCTGTGCCCCCCGTTGTCTGACAACGGGAAAAGCTCCGTCTCTTCAGCCATGCGTTCCGCACGGAACTTGCGGCAAGCCTCGATCTCATCCGGAATAAGCACGCGATAGAGCGTACCCTGGCGGTTCGGCTCGCCAAGCTTTTGAATTGCGCCAATCTCTTCAAGCGCTCTCAGCGTATCCTGCACTTTGCCGAACGAGATCATGTTTTCGGCGGCATCGGTATAGGAGGACTTCACCACGGCCCGGCGCAGGGTGCTGCGGCTTACGCGAATCTGCGGGTTACCGTCCTTCGCAATGGAGTGGCGAAACAGGAACCAGTAGAAAGCCGCATCGTAAGCCGTCAGGATCGGTTGCAGGTCGTCAACGATCTCGCCAATAATCTCTGGCAGTTCAAGGGCCGAGAAGGCGAGGTCGCCACGCGGAGCGGTCGTGCTCTCAGCCTCCAACTCTCCCAGAAGCTGGCGGATTCTTTCGATGCGCGGATTCATTGCACAGAATTCTACGCTCGCAATGCGAGACGGGCAGCATTCTTCGACGAATCCGAATCCAGGTGGGTGCAGGCTCGCAACGAATCAGTTTCGCGGCGCCCTGATGCGCAGCACTCGCCCCTCCTGCTAGAGTTCTCGTGTTCTGCACGGAGATTTTCAACCTCCGTGTGCTGTTTTCCCAAGTCCCAAGTGGGCAGGAGTCTCGCATGTCTTTCCGCTCAGTCTTTATTGCGGTCGTCAGCGCCTTTGCGTTGATCCTTGCGGCATTTCTTGTCAACCGCGCTCGTCCCAGAGTCGAAACCGACCAGCCCACCGCCGACTTCGTCCGTGCCTCCGGCAAATGCGCTGAGTGCCACGCGCGCCTCCAATACTCTGTCGTTCACGAATACGAAATGTCGAATCACGCCAAGAAGGCCGTCAACTGCCTCGATTGCCACCAGCCTGCTGCGGGCCAGGAGAAGATGGATCACCACGGCTTCGTGATCAGCAAACACCTGACCGCAGGAAATTGCCGCGGCTGCCACGAGCCGATTTATCAGGAGTATCTGCGAAGCCGGCATGCTGTTCCCAGCTGGGCTGCCGTGCATGGGACGCAAGGACTAACTCCCGAGCAGGTCGACTTCGCCGAAACCTACCAGCCCGGAAGCGTGAAGCGGCCTCCGAATCCACTTACGGTGCCTGAGGGGCATCCGGCTGTCACATCCGGATGCGAGCAATGCCACGCCGTGGGCAAGCCGAACAGCGATGGCACGGTCGGCACCTGCACTGAATGCCACTCGCGGCACACAAGCTCAGTTGAACTGGCGCGCCTGCCAACCACCTGCGCGCAGTGCCACATGGGCCCCGATCACTCCCAGATCGAGATCTACAACGAGTCGAAACACGGCATCATGTTCGCGGCGCAGCGTAGTCTCTTGAAGCTCGATGCCGATCCGCGAACCCTGACCACGCGCGACATGTTTGTGCCCACCTGTGCAACGTGCCACATGAGCGGCATCAACGGCCTGAAGGTTACGCACAATCCGTCAGATCGATTGAGCTGGTATCTCGCTGCCGAGGTGAGCACGAAGCGCCCGAATTACCTGCAGGCACAGATCAATATGAAACAAGTCTGCACCCAATGCCACACGCAAGCGGCAATCGACCGAGTGTACGCGCAAGCAGAACAGGTACTGGCCGGAACAAATGAGAAAGTCCTGGCGGCGAAGGCGATCATGGACGGGCTGCACAAGGATGGCGCCCTGAGCGGCCCGCCCTTCTCGCATCCCATCGATTTCACCTACTTCAACCTCTGGCACTACGACGGGCGCACCAGTAAGCATGGGGCATTCATGGGCGGCGCAGACTTCGTTCAGTGGCATGGCAACTACGAAATGCTACTGAAGCACACCGAACTGCAGCACCAGGCAGACGAGCTGCGGAGAGAGCATGGGCACAAATAACGTCCTTGCCGCAGTCCGCCGTGTTGTTGCCGACCCGCGGATGAGCTGGGCGCACGATCCGCAATTGTGGGTAGAGCTGTTTGTCACCATGAATCTGGCGATCCTGGCTGCCGACATTTACATCGCGCATTCGGTGAATCACTTCCAGAAGTGGCCGGAATACATCCCACTCTACTTTTCAATCTGTGCGCCGGTGCTGCTGGCGATTGTGATTGCTTTGCGCTGGATTTGGAATCTGCTCGCGCCGTGGCGCGACATCGGCTACCTGCTCGGTTGGCTCTCGATCTTCATCGGACTTGGCGGGGTGCTCTATCACCTGGAGAGCCGCTTCTTTCTCGATCGCACCCTTAAGAGCCTCACCTACGCTGCGCCCTTTGCAGCGCCGCTCGCGTACACCGGCCTCGGTTTTCTGCTGCTAGTGAACCGCATGGTTGAGGTGCGCACCTCGGAGTGGGCGCGGTGGGTGATCCTGCTGGCCCTCGGCGGGTTCTTCGGCAACTTCGTTCTCTCGCTCTCAGATCACGCCGCCAACGGGTTCTTCGCGCACACTGAATGGATACCGGTGATCTCGTCCGCGCTTGCCACGGGCTTCCTTCTTGTTCCGCTGGTCATGCCTGTGACGCGGCGCTATCTCGACCTATGCATGGTTGTGATGCTCGCGCAGGGTGCGGTTGGCGTCCTTGGGTTCTGGTTCCACATGCAGGCGAACCTGATAGAACCGGGCGCGAGCCTGTGGGACAAACTCGTCAACGGCGCGCCGCCCATGGCGCCTCTGCTGTTTCCGAATCTCGTTGGCTTGGCGTTCGTCGGCGTCTGGGCTGTGCTGCCGCATGTGCCCGAACCAGAAAGTGGCCAGTCATGGCTTGGCGTGGCATACGCCTGGGCTGAAACGGAGCGGCAATGGTTTGCCGCCGGCTAGCCTTGCTGCCGCGCGCCGATCGAGTCTTCTATATCCACAGCGCGCGGAAACAGGGTGGCGAGAAGCTGCAATTCATTCGGGGAAAGATCGGCCAGAAGCGGGGCCTTTGCAAGTACCTGGGCAAGATCAATTCGAGGCGAGCTCACGCTGGGATTCTAGCAGCAAGAGACCTTAGTCACTGCGTACTACCGGACCTGCAGATTTGAATAGCAGAAGTAGCTCGCAGCGCCGCAAACACATCTAAGATCAGGAAGGGAATGACATGGGAGTTCAGATAGGCACAAAGCCGGACGCGGGATTCGATGATCCTATCGGAATGCTCAAAGACTGTCACCGTCGCATCGAGCAGTTCCTGCATGTGCTTTGCCTCGTGGTGGAGCGGGCACCGGGACGTCCTCTGTCGGAAGAGGAAGCCGCCGCGGTGAAATCGGCGCTCAACTACTTCAGGGTTGGCGGGCAGCGTCACACCGCCGACGAAGAAGAGTCGCTGTTCCCGCGCATGCGCGCGGAAAAAACAACAGCAAGTGCGCTGAAAGAAATTGACGAGTTGGAAACCGAGCATCGAGTAGCAAACGATCTTCATGCTGCGATCGAGAAGTTCTACGCATCATGGCTCGAAGGCAAAGCGCTGGCTCCGGAAGATGAGCAGAGATTGTGCACGGTAACGGAACGCCTGAAAGAACTCTACGAAGGTCACATCCGCATCGAGGAAAATCTTGTCTTCCCCCGCGCAGTCGAGGGACTCGACGGTCCAGTCCTCGCGCAGATCGGCGAGGAGTTTCGAGCTCGCCGCAAATAACAACCTGGCAAAGGAAAGCGGCGGATCTTTGAGAAGATCCGCCTTTCCTTGTTCCAGTCAGTGCCGGTGATCCAGCTACATGCCAGGATGGGTGAGCTGATTAACCCGAGGCACCAGGTGCATGTAGACCTGCTCCGGAATGTTCATCTGCCAGTGATTAGTGGCGCGTGCCAACAGGACGACACCGAAGAACAGATAAGCAAGCACCGCACAGACTGCGAGAGGGGTCAGGGAGCGAAACTGCCAGCGTCCCGCCGCAGTCGTCGCCTTGCGAGGAGGAAGCGCGAATTGAAGTGCATCCTGCGCGGGGCAAACCGCCACGCACGCCATGCATGCGGTGCACTCGACCGTGCGAATCTGCACAAGCTGGTCCACCGCGAGCCCGGCCGGACATGCCTTCGAACATTTGGAGCAATCGATGCAGGCTTCTACATCGCGTCTAATCTTCACCGGGCTCAGCAAGGAAACAAGTCCCGTCAACGCGCCGTAAGGGCACAAGTAACGGCACCAGAAGTTCTGCACCAGCATGGAAAGTAGTACGAGCAACGCAATGACGACAGCGGCGGTAATTCCCATGTCCCGGAAGAAGTTCATCATCTTCACGTCTACGAGCAGGCCGTAGGGCGTTTGCATGAACCCGTCCAGTGCCTCGGCCGACATTACACCGATAACGGCAACGAAGAGTCCCAGAAGGATGTATTTCAGTCCACGAAGAGGGATATCGAACCACCGAGGAAGTCGCAGATTGCGGCCGAAGAATCGCCGCCCGATGCGCCACAGATATTCAGAGAACGTACCGACAGGGCAAAGCCATGAGCAGAATGCCTTCTTCAACAGAAGGCTTATCAGCATGAAGCCGATGAACAGGTACATCGCTGCCGGATGAACCTCTGGGACACGGCCAGTGATCAGCAGATACTTCGTGTTCATCAGACCGGCGATGGGGAGCCAGCCTTCCACCCCGGCAGGCCTCGGCACGGTCAAGCCCGCGCCGCCGCGCTCGTAATAGCGTGCCCAGAGGTAAAACTGAATGCCAATCCAGCCATTCAGCAACAAGAACAATCCCTGCACGATGTGGCGGGTCCGTTGCGAGGTGTCTCGGCCGAAGCGGCGAATGAACGGCTTTTTGCTGGGAAACTGCACCGGTGCTGCAGGTTGGGTGGCCATCGTTCTTTTCTCTTATGGCCCACATTACAAGGCGCAAAAGAGAGCGGCAGCGACTTTGGTCACACGACCAAAAACGTGCGGATGTGAAGAACTTACTGTGCAATTACGATCGGGGCGCGCCAGAAGTTTGCCTTTGACGTCACTGGATCGAGCACCGTGACCTGGCAATCGTACCGGCCCGGTTTGAGACTTGCCGCTCGTACATTGAAACTCAAAGGCGTAACTCCCAGGCGCGTTGTCGCGTTGGGATTTACGGCGATGGGTTGTGTTTTGAACGCCTCGCTGCCGTTCGAATACAGGGTGACAAAAGCCATCAACGGATCGGGCGTCGCCCCCGCCATAGGATTGGCGCTCGAACCTGTCGCCGGCGAGCTTGCCGAAGGCTTGTAGGCCTGGAGGTAAACGTAGATGTCGCGATTCTGCGCGAAGACCCGCGTGACGCTCGGCACCAGTTTCTTGCCGTCCTGCACGAGCGGGTTGACGGCATTGTCTTTCGCTCGTTCCTTGGCCTTCGCAGCGTCATAGATTGCGTCTTTCATGTCTACGCGCTGGCTGCTCAGAACCACCGAACTGATGGGAACACGTTTCTCTTCCTTGTTCAGATTCGGAATCACAAACGTGGTCTGGAATGTACCGATGCGCCCGGTCTCGTCATCGCGAGCGAGGAACTTGATCATGTACCTGCCCGGCAGCAGCGTGAATCCCGCGTCGTACTCGATGGGTCGATGCGCCAATTCTGCGGCAGTTGCGTCAGTCAGCTTGATATTCACGAAGTCGCGTACGTTGGTCACGGTGGTCCCGCCAACCATGTCCTTGATTTCGCCGACAAAGTCGATGAGCGTGTGCTCCGCGCCGCCGCGTTTGGCCAACGCCAGTTCGCGCCCTGGAATCTTCACAATGATCGGCACGAAGTACTCGGCGCGATTCAACTGGAAGTGATCGATCTCCATCGCGATCGACAGCTCCGTGATGGGATCGTCCAGCATCAGCGCATCTTCAAGCTGACGTTCCTTGTCGACAGCCGTAAACTTGCTGAATTCCTTATCGGCGTAATACCCCTGGCGATAATCGAGCTTCGCTTCCAGGCTCTGATTGTTGAGCGCGATCTTGACGCGTCTGAAGTGGCCATTCTTGGCGGGGTTCGTCGTGTAGTAGCCAAGGATGTAGTAGTCCGAAATGGAGTCCTGCGCTTGCACGATTCCGCGATCCAGATCGTTGGCATCGAGCAGCGCCTTGCCGCCAGTGTCAGCCGCGAGAGAATACATCGTATCCTGCGACATTTTAAATTCGAAGCTTACCGCGTTCGCCGCTGCTCCGGTGTAGATGCTGGCATTCCCTTGCGAACCCTGCGTTGCATCTCCGAGCGGTGCCTCGGCAACCAGACCGCGAGCGTCGATAGGCCAGAAAGACACGCCAGCCTTGATAGCTGCATCGACGGTCGCGTGCAGCTGCGCCTGATTGTCGACGCCATTCAGCCGAAGCCCGCCTGCAAAGTAAATGAGCGATTTCTTCTCGTTAAGATTCCCAAGCATGTGCGCCGCAGTCTGAAGTGCAGCGAGCTGGCGGTCCGTGTTGAAGATGTTGAACTCGCTGTCGTCCTGGCCGAAGGCAGAGCCGTTATCCGAGGCGCTTGCGTCATCTACCTCTTCTGCTGAGTCCTGACCTTCGCCCACGATCAGGGTTTCGAGAATGCTGAGCAGGCGATCGCGATTGGCGGTGAAGTCCTGCAGGATGTCGACGGAGCCCGCGTTGTAGCGCATGATCGCAACCAGATCCACTGAGGTCATCTGGGTGCGAATGAATTTCTGGGCCGCCTGCAATGCGCGCATCTGGTCGGCAGGGCGCATGGCCGACATGTCGAAATAGAGGGCGAGCAGGCGGCGATTTTTGTAACGCTCGTTTTCAGTTGTTTCCGGGGCGATTCGCTCGCGTGCGAGGCGCTTATAGATTCTCACGTCCTCGTCGGCGCGTTTCGACTCGGGCAGAGGTTTGGCATTCACAGCGAGGTCCTGGTGCTCGAAGAACTTGATCGCCTGCGGCACGTTGTCTTCGGTCACAGTAAAGTCATTGGCCGTTAGCCCGTGAATCGGATTCCCCTGTTTGTCTTTGACGACCACGGCCTCAACAACAAGCTGTACTTTCACGGATAGGGTGTAGTTCTCTGGCGCGTCCTTGGGACGATTCTGACCAATCTGCTGTGCGTTCGAGGAGGCGGCGAACGCGACCGTGAGTAATGCGGTGGCGAGTCTGCGCATCAGAACCTCACCCGCATCGTGACCTGTAGACTACGCATCTGGCTGGGCGATTGCGGAAGGCCGAATTGCGTGCTCTGCACAACGGTATTCCACCGGCTGAACACGGGGTGATTCAGCAGGTTGCTCGCATCGATCCGCGCATCTAGATAAAAATGCTTGTTAGGTCGGAACGTCCTCTGCATCGCTCCATCGAGACCGAAGGTGTTCGGCCCGGTAATCGAGTTTCGTCCTGCATCACCCCATGCGCCGGCGGCCGGGGCGGTGAAGGCGGTCGCATTCAGGTGCGCGCCATTCTGCCCGCCATAGATAGGAACTCCAGTCAAGTCCGGGCGTAGGGGACCGATCCAGCCTGTACCGGGAACAGCAGCAGGGAATGTGGGCGTCTCGGGCATACCGGTGCCCACCGAGACCTGCGTCATCAAGGTCCATTCTTTCAGCGCTCGACCACGCCAGCCACCCAGCAGCGTTCCTCCTTCAAGGCCCTGGCCTGTGGTGTACTGCGCCTGAAGATTGAGCAAGTGGCGCTGGTCGAAGGTGGAGAGCGATCGCTCGGCTCTAAGGTCAAGCCAGTTCTGCGCCACCTGGGCATTTGATGCCGTGATCTGCGCCGGTTCTGCCGCGAACTGAGTCTGCGCCGCGCCCGACTGGAATCCCTGCCCGCCGAGAGCTGCGTCGTTGTCAATCGACTTCGAATACGTATAGAGCAGCGAAGCTGCGAAACCCGCCCGCAGCCTGCGGCGCAACTGAAGTTGGCCGGACTCGCGCGTTGAATTTCCGCCCGATGTCTCATAGAGGAAGCCGGAAGGACAGCCCAGACACGGCTCCGTTCCGTCGATTGGATAGCTGTTGGGCAGAAATTGCTGAACGCCGTGTGTGCCCTTCACACCCATGTACGTTGCAGTCATCTGCAGCGCCCACGGTAGATCGCGTTGGATGGCGAGCTGCCACACTTGCGCGTAGCCAATGCGGAAGTTCGGATCGATACCGAAGGTGTCGGGCGTGGTCGTGCCGCATTGGCTGAATCCGTCACCAAGCGTCAACGGACAAGTGGTGCTGTTCTGCTGCTTCAGGCTTTTCGAAAGCGGTGCCTGCTGCGCGAGTAGCAGCATCGGCGTGAGATAGACAGAGGTGTCGTGATAGATGCCATATCCACCGCGAATCACGATCGTAGATGCCGGGATCGGACGCCACGAGAAGCCGATGCGAGGTTCAATTCCTGAACGGTCCGGGCGCACAAGCGAGCGCGGATAAGAGCGACCGCTCACTGATCCCTCGGGATCGGACGCAAGCACCGGTGCTACCTGCGCGAAACCGGAAGCCACATCGAGATTCACGAGACGGTCTTTCAGTTCCTTCATTGGCGCGCCGTACTCGTAACGCGCGCCGGCATTGATGGTCAGGATGGGCATCACGCGCCAGTCATCGGTCGCGTACGCGTCGTAAACGGTCTGGCGGAAATATTTGTCCGCGTTGCCGAAGGCGATGGAACTCGTATCGGGAACGCCGATCAGAAAGTCGGCGATGTCTGATCCGGTCGCGGCACCCGTAAAATCAAAACTTCCCCGCGGATCCTGCTGGAACAACTCGTTGAACTGCTCCTTGCGCAGGTCTCCCCCTACCGTGATGTTGTGCCGACCACGATACATGCCGATGGAAGCCGAGTAACCATCTGTGCGATTGCGATTGAATGCGCTCTGCGCGTCGGACAGGGAAGCGATGCCGCTGTTGAAGCTAAGTGCAGGTGGACCCCAGTTAGCAGGTTCCTGGTTGTTGCCGCCGATGCCGGCCGCCCCGGAGACGTTCTGCTTGTTTTCGAACTCGGGTCGCACCAGCGCCCGCAGCCTGCTGAAGTGATAGCCTGCGTAGAGAAAGAGATGCGGGTTCAGACGATGCGACCAGTTGATGTTCGTGTTCAGTCCGAGCGTGTCGGTCGTATCGACAAAGTTGAAGAGATTCACGGAGTCGGCGCGGATGCTCTTGAAATCGAAAGTTCCATACACCTGGTCGCGTCGTCCGATTGTCTTGTCCAGGCGCGACTGAAGAACATCTTCGTGGCTGCTGTTGAGAACCGGAATCTGAAAGTTGTACAGCGGATTGCCAGTGACGTTCGGGAGCGGGTAAAGATTGAGCAACGCAGCTGCCTGGGGACTGACCGGCACCTGATTGTCAGCGAACGGCTGGCCAGTGCTCGGATCGATGATGGTCGCAGGCTGTCCTGACGCTCCCGCAAGGTTTCCGGCGCGCTCGTCTAGCGTAGGAACCAATGCGGATTGGGTGAGCGCCGTATGGTTGCGCGTCCACTGATAACCGGCAAAAAAGTTCGGTCCATTCCGCGGCAGCAGGTGCGGAATCCTGATTGGGCCGCCGAACTCAAATCCCGCCGTGAAACGGTCGTAGACCGGCTTAGGCGTCGAGAAGCCGCTCAGCGAATATTGCCGCGCGTCCAGCGCAGAGTTGTCGAAAGTGAAACGGAAGCCGCCGTTATACAGGCTGCGTGTATTGAACCGTCGATTGCCGAATGCCTGGTTCAGTGAGAACTGCGAAGTAGCCGCGTTGTTCACGCTGCCGTTGACCAGAAAACCGTCGTTGCTGTCCGGGTTCGTCTCGCTCGTCGGCTTTGGAATGTCGGCCGCACCCTGCTGAGCAGCGGGACTGTCTGGCTTCTTCTCCGCAGATGCCGTGAGCGCTGGAGCCGCTGGCACAGGAGCTGGCGGCGGAGCCGATGCCAACGCCTTCAACTCCGCCATCGGCAGCAGCTTCAATTCCCATTTGCCCGGCGCCATCTGCGGCGCGATGGTGACGTCTGCATGAGAGTTTTCGAAGCACAACATCTTCACTTCGATCTTCCACTCGCCATCGGGCAGATCGGCGAAACGAAAGACGCCGCCTTCATCCGTCGTAACGCTGACGCTCTTGTCGCCTTGCGTCGCAGTGACGGTCGCACCGGGAACAGGAAGACCGCCGAAATTGACTTGTCCGGAATAGACCGACGCGAGTGCGGAAATTGAAGCACATACACAGGTCATCGCGACGATCAGAAATCTGCTGATCTTGCGCGCACTCATTTTCCACTCACCACAGGGCAGTCGGCTCAATTGGGGAAATGCCCTCTCGCTAGTTTTCTGTAGGCTGGTCGATGTGGTCGATCACGATCACATCCACTGTGCCCTTTTCCGACTGCAGTTTCAAGCCAAGTTGTTCCTCGAGCGCGGTGAAAAGGGACGGTCCGTTCGGATCGATGGGCGCGTCGCCTCGAGGCGGACCACCTCCGCCGGGGCCCGGCATAGGCATCGAACCCTCGTCGGGCGTCCAATTCAGGGTGTAGTCGTAATTGCCGGTCAGTCCCGTTTTGTCGACCACCGTTCGTCCCACCACATTCGAGAGCGCGTGGGTCAGGAAGGCCGTTGTGCCTCCGTTCGCCTCAAGGCCACCGGGGCTCATCCTCATCATCCCGCGATTTCCCGCCGGATCTCTCGGAGGACCGCCCGGACCTCCTGGCCCTCCATCAGGTGCTGCGGGACCTGCCAGCGGACCCGGAGTGCCGGGAGGCGGAGCAACGGGTGCAGTCGATTCTTTCAGCTTCGAACCACCCTTTGCGACAATGAGCGAGTACATGGGAAGCTCGCGTGTTTCATGGTGGTATTTCAGGCCGAAACGTTCTTCAAGCAAAGGCAGCAGCAGTGTGCGCCTCTGCTCCATCTTCAGTTTCTCCAGCCGGGGGGCATCTTCGGGCGTGACCTTCGCTTCGATGTCGTATCGCTTTGACTTCACCCAGTCCGGAGCGCCAACGATGCGATCACGCTCCACACCAAATGCCTGCTGAAGCAGCATCTGTGGCTGAACGCCATTCATCTCCGTTCCGCTCGGCGTCATCATCATCCTGACTCGGCCGTCTTCTTCGGACGACGGCTTGATGCTGGCAACCTCGTACTTCGGCAGATCCGGGGTCCAGGCGTAGGCCTGTTGTGAATCACCTTGCGATGCTGGAGCCGACTGTCCATGCAGAACTCCGTAGCTAACGGGAGCGGCAACGAGCAGCAATCCGGCCGCGAACAGCAGGCACTTGCGCCCGATGCCCAGCGCAGTTCCCGATTGCCTTGTCATGATCCGCAAGATCCGCTGCTTCAAGTCGGCTCCAGAGACGCCGGAGACGCACGCTGTTGCCGGTTCCATGCAGAACGAACAGACCTTCAAAATGCCTTCCGCGTACGCCTCCGGGCGCGAGTTCTGCTCGAGCACTCGTTCATCGCATGCCCGTTCGCGTTCTTCGCTTAATCTCGTGCTCATCCATCTCACCAGAGGGTGAAACCAGAAAAGCGCTTCGACAAGGGCGTGGATGGCAGAGGTCAGGTTGTCACGACGCCTTACATGCTCGATCTCGTGCGCCATGATGGCTTTGATTTGCGCATCGTCAAGACGGTCTGAGAGTCCCGCAGGCCAGAGCAGGACCGGTTGCACGATGCCGAAAATGCCAGGCTCCATTCCGCTTGAAGTTAGAAGGAGCCGAACAGGCTGTGCAATGCCGACGCTGCTTCGTGCATGGAGGAGCGCATCGAACTCGCGCCCGGTATTCATTGGTTCAGCAGACGCCACCATGCGCGAGGCGCTCTTCCACCCTGAGATCCATTTCGAGAGCAGCACAATGAATCCGCAGAGCCAGGCGATTCCGACGAGAGTCTGCACGAGAGACAGCAAATGAACCGACGATCCAGTTGAGGCGCCCTGGGACGCCGCGATGGGCGCCTGCCAGATCGGCCTCGTGACTTCCTCAACGATCGAATAGATCTGTGCGCCGTTGCTCGAAACCGGCCTTGACCACCGACTACCTACATACGTCAGCAATTGGAATGGCAACATAAACTTGATCGACGCAACGAGCCAGATCGCATATCGGACGCGCGCCGAGTTGTTGCGAAGTGCAACCGTGAGCAGCCATGCGAGGAGCGCAACGGCCGTCGATTGCCAGAGATGATTGAGCAAAGTGGCGGTCCAGCCGGATGTCAATAATTCGGATGTCATCACGATTCACGCTCCTTGCTGAGATCGCGAAGCAGCCGCTCCGCCTCTTTCACGTCTTCAAGCGACAGCTTGCCCGATTCGATCAGGTGCGTCATCACCGGCTGCGCACGGCCGCCAAAAAGCGCAAGTAGATCATCCATGAGCCGGCGCTGTGCGGAGTCCCTTGAGATTGCGGGGGCGAAGATGTGGAAGTTGCCCACCTTCTTGAGACGATGCACGACGCCTTTGGCCTCCATCCGGTAGACCGTGGTTTGAATGGTGGTATAAGCCGGTCGTTTCTTCTCAAGGAATGACTCTTGAATCTCACGGATGGAACACTCGCTCTTCGCCCAGAGCGTCTCCATGATCTTGAACTCAAGCTTGGATAATTTGGCTGCTGGCACCTTGTCTCCTACATGTGTAGTAATAAGTACCACGCCTGTTTGTTTTGGGTCAACACCACTCGTCACAAAGCGGGCGTGAGAAGTCCGAGAAGGGGTTTAGTTCGCGGTCGGTTTGTCGGCGTGATCGATCACGATCACGTCATCCGGAACCTTGGCTGGGCCCATCTTCAGCCCAAGCTGTTCCTGAATTGCGGTGTAGAGCCCCGGAGGAGCATTGGCCTCATCCTTGGGCGGCTGCACGGTAACGCCTGTTCCGCGAAACTGTCCAAATTGCGAATCGTCCGGAGTCCATTTCAGCTCGAAGTCGTACCTGTCCGTGAGTGCAGTTTGATCCACAACCGGCCGATCCATCACGCCAGACTGCATCCACTTCGCAAAGTCCGCCATCGATTGGTTCCGTACAGTGAGGTCGCCAAGCTGTCTGAAGAAGAAAGCGGAGTTTTCGCCTGGAGGGGCCTCGCTCTTCCTCATCTTCAGTGTCCCGGTCCCGACAGAGATGACATAGACCGAAAGCTCTTTCTTGTCGTGATGGAATTTCAATCCGAAGCGCTCCTCAAGCAGTTTCTGGACCATGGTGCCCATCTGTTTCTGGTTGGGTCGACCTTCTGCATCCGGCTTTGCCTCGATATCGAAGAGATCGGTTCCAAACCACTCGGGTGCGCCGATGATCTGCTTGGCATGAAAGCCATACGCAAATGCAATCAGGTCATTCAGGTTCGTATTGACTGTCCTGAAGCGGTCCGCCTGGAACCCGAAGCCTTTGCCAGGGCGGTTCGGAACGCTCGGTTTGATTGTGGCGACTTCGAAGCTTGGGTTTGCATCTGCCGCCATAGGTGGCACCGGCGGCGGAGGCTTGGGAATCTCCCACGCAGTCTCAGGGGTGGCGCGGGTCAACACGAGAGGCAGGGGATTCGGACCCTGGCTCCAATTACCATCGATGGTTTTACCGTCGCCGCTAAGCTTACCTGCAAAGGTGCCGCCGATCAGCTTCAGCTCTATCTTGACGTCGGAACCGCTCATCGTCACGGAGTCAAGCTTCAACGGTTGGCCACCCTGATCGATGCTGTAGAAGTTTCCTTCGTAAGCACCTTTCTCATTCTTGGTGATCTTCACTACCGTGCGCAGATCGCGGCCTGCGTGCAGCGTACCTTGCCATGTGTCAGCCAGATCGTGCGGCGATGCAGCTGTCGCCTGCGCCGGTGCCTGACTTGCGAATGCTCGGTTTGCGGCGCCACTGCAAAACATGGTGGCAACAATCAAGGGACATGTGAACAGCTTGTGAACGAGGCTACCCAGTCGAGGATTCATCAGCATTGGCAGGTTTCCTTTGTACCGGAAGGCCAGACATCGTACGCGATCCAGTTGATTTGGGGAACGTGCTGAGGATACACGCATCGAATCGGTTTCGCGGAGTTTTGTGATCGCTGGGGAAGGTGCCGCTCTGGTCGAGATAATGCCAGCGGTCAGGCCAGGACAATCGCGATCGCAAACCCGTCGTAGCCTTTGCTGCCAACAGTTTGCAGCACAGTGGTAGTGAGCCGAGGCTCCCCTGCCACCAGTTTTGTGAACTGTCGAACGCCTTGGATGTTCGGATCAGGACTATCCGGATCGATCACCTTGCCGTCACGCACCACATTGTCTGCAATGATGAGCGTGCCGGGTCGCGATAGCTTCAGGGAGAATTGGATGTAGTCGGGATAGCCCGCCTTGTCCGCATCGATGAAGATGAAATCGAAAGGCGGGGATTTTTCGGCGATCAGGGCAGCGAGCGATTCCGACGCCGGCCCGATGCGCAGTTCAACCCGATCTGCCACTCCGGCGTTGTCCAGATTGCGTTGTGCAATCTCCGCGTGATGGGAATCGAGTTCCAGCGTGACGACCTGGCCCCCTGGGCCCGCTGCACGCGCCAACCAGATGGTGCTGTACCCACCCAGAGTCCCAAGCTCCAGAACTCGCCGCGCTCCAGTTGCGCGAATCATCAGCTCCAGAAACTTGCCCTGCAGCGGGGTGACATCGATCGCCGGCAGATCGGCTTCACGGTTCGCCGCCATAGCCTCATCAAGGGCCTGGTCAGCAGAGATCAGCGCATGTGTGAAGAAGCTGTCGACCTTCGTCCATATATCGGGTGCTTTCTCGGGCAAGGCGAGACTCCGGGGAAGTGAAATTCGCGATTGCAATCTTTTGCGGTGAACTGACTACTTGTCGCGTGCGACCACGAAATCGGGTACCCACAACAGGGCTCGCTTGAAATCCGAGTCGGTAAACGCGGCGAGGGCGTGGCGCGACTGTTCGGCATAGCGATCCGCCGCCGCCATGGCATACTCCACCGATCCATTGCGACGCAGAATTTCGCGAATCTGTTCGCGGCTGACGTACTCGAAACTGCGATCGTCGAGCACGCGCTGAATCGTCTGCCGCTCGCGCGCCGTGCCGTGATCGAATGCGTGAATGACGGCCAAAGTCGTCTTTCCCTCGCGCAGATCGCTGGCGACCGGCTTGCCCAGCACTTCTTCGGTCGCAGTCAGGTCGAGAACATCATCGACAATCTGGAACGAAAGCCCCACGGCGCGTCCATAAGCAGCAAGCTTCTCTTCCTGCGCTTCGGTGGCCCCCGCAAGCACGGCACCGAGACGCATCGACGTCGAAAACAGGCAGGCGGTCTTTCGGAAGATCAGGTCGTAGTACTCGGCTTCTGAGACGGCCTTGCCGAGCTTCTGGATCTGCAGCAGTTCACCTTCAACCATCTGCTGCGTCAGACCGATGAGCAACTCGAGCACGCGGAGATTCTTCTCTTCAAGCGCTACCTTGAACGCCTGCATGTACAGCCAGTCGCCCGCGAGCACGCATTTCTCATTGCCCCACGTGGTATTTGGCGAAGGCCGTCCGCGTCGCGTCTGTGCCCCGTCGATGATGTCGTCGTGGACCAGGGTTGCCGTATGCACCATTTCGACAACCGCGCCCAGACGAATCGCGCCTGGACCGGAGTAGTCGAGCAGATGCGCCGTAAGCAGCAGCAGCGACGGACGGATGCGCTTGCCTCCACCTTCACGTAGGTATTCGGCAATTTCGGTGATGGTGCTGACGCTGGAGGCGGCGTCGCGCCCAAGCTCCTGCTCAATGGCTACGAGGTCTTCCCGCAGCAGCTCGAAAACCTCTTTCGCCGTCGCTATCGCCAGGGTGCTCAAGGTCGCAGTCGTCTCGCGTCTTCAGTTGGTGCGGTAGTTGGTGAACGTCAGCTCCACGCCAAGATCCCGCCCCCGCAGGGTTGCGATAATGGCCTGAAGGTCGTCGCGATCTTTTCCGGATATCCTCACAGTATCGCCTTGAATACTCGCCTGCACCTTCTTTTTTGAGTCTTTGACGATACGCACAATTTCCTTCGCCTTTTCAGTAGGGATCCCCTGCTGCAGCGAGATCTTCTGCCGCACGCTCTGTCCGGCGGCGGGCTCGATTTTTCCGTAGGTCAGGTTCTTGAGCGACACACCACGCTTCACCAGCTTCTGGCCGAGGATTTCCTTCACAGCTTCGAGCTTGTACTCATTCGCAGAGGCCAACTGGATGGCGTCATTGCCTTCGAGATTGATCTCCGAATGGGAATCTTTCAGGTCGAAGCGCTGGCGGATCTCTTTCATTGCCTGGTCGATGGCGTTGCGCACTTCCTGCATGTCGACCTTGCTGACGATATCGAATGAATTGTCCTGGGCCATGGTTCCGTTCCTCAAATTGCCTGGGTTGCTGTCATTACGCTCTTAGGGCGGTGCAACACTATCAGTTTCCCATGCCGAGCGGAAGATTGAACAATCGACTGAAGTTTCTGGTCGTTGCAGCGGCAATCTCTTCTCGAGACACGTTGTGCAGTTCCGCCAGTATCTGCGCGGTTTGAGCTACGTAGGCAGGCTCATTTCGCTTACCGCGTAGCGCGTTCGGAGCGAGCCACGGAGCGTCTGTTTCGACAAGTAAGCAGTCAAGAGGCACCCGAGCGGCCACATCGCGAAGAGGTTGCGCTTTCGGATAGGTAGCATTCCCGGCAAACGAAATCAGAAACCCAAGATCGAGCGAGCGTTTCGCCTGTTCCCAACCTCCGCCGAAACAATGCATTACACCGCGGAGCCCGGTCGAAGCCCAGTGTTCTTCGAGAACCTCGAACAGGTCCTCCCAGGCGTCCGTAATCCCATCTTTCGGCCGGCAGTGGATAAGGATAGGCCGTTTGCGGGCCGCTGCGATCAACAGCTGTGCAATAAGCCCTTCTTTCTGAACGGGATGAGGAGCTCCCTCATGATAGTAATCGAGCCCGATCTCCCCGCAGGCAATCACCTCCGGCTGACCAAGCAGATGGTCCAGCTTCGCAAGAGCAGTTTCGTCGGCCTCGGGCGCGTTGTGTGGGTATATGCCAGCGCTCGCATAAAGCTCCGGCATCCCCGGCTTGCCGTTGAACTGCCGGCAAATCTCGAGCGCCCGATGCATTTCGGCCGGCCCTTCTCCAATGCCGATGGAAAGAACCGCGCCGACTCCCGCCTCCGCCGCCCGGCGAAGCGTCTCTTCGCGGTCATCGTCATAACGTGGGCTGTCGAGATGCGCGTGCGAATCAATCAGCAAGCAAGGTGCTCCCCTGGTTTCTTGGTGCAGCCGTTACCAGTTTGAAAATCCTGGAGACTGAAAACTGGAGATTACTTCAGCCGCGCCCCCAGCGGCACGTCCTCGAGGAACCCTGCCAGCACCGGAGCTCCATCTGGCGGCAAGGATGCCGCCAGCAGCATCCCGTTCGATTCGAGCCCGCGCATCTTGCGCGGAGCGAGATTCGCGACGATCACGATCTTGCGCCCGATAAGTTTCTCGGGCTCGTAGTACTCCGCGATTCCGGCCAGAATCTGGCGCTTCTCGTAGCCCAGATCGACCTCGAGCCGCAGTAGCTTGTCTGCCTTCGGAATTCTCTCCGCCACCAGTACTTGCGCTACCCGCAGCTCCACCTTGGCGAAGTCATCGATGCTGATCACCGTGTGGTTTGTCTGCGCCGGCTGTGTCGGCGCTGTCGGAGGGTTTTCGTTGTTCCCCTGCGTATCGAGAGGCTTGCTTGCCGGTGCCGCTGGCGGAGTGGAGTCGAGCCGGCTGCTGGCAAGCTCCGGCGGAACCTTGTCGACCTTCACAGTTGGAACTGGCTTTGAGGCATTTCCAGGGGCCTGGGTGGCGGGCATCGGCGCGGTCCCAGCCGGACCATCTTCCGTGCTGGCGGGCGACTGCACTGACGTGGACGCCGGAGCTTGGTTCACGGATGCAGGCGCGCCCGGCTGAGGTTTAATTCCCAGAGCCGATGCCGGTGCCTGGGGTGCCGAGGTCTCCTTGCTGGCAGCCTCCACAGCGTTCTTGTTGTTTTCGTCTTCGAGATCCTGCATACGGGTGACTGCGTCCTTTTCAGCGCGAGGGAAGAGGGGTGCGGGCTCGCCCAGTTTCGTTCCAGGCTTCAATCCGCCCCACGCCACGTTGTTTAAAAATGCATGTTTCGCAGCGTCAGCAATATCGCCTTGCCCGAGCTGCTGCCACACCTTGGATGCCGCGTCAGGCAGTATCGGATAGACGAGCGCCGTGATGACGCGAATGGCTTCCGCTGCCGTCGCCAGAACGCGCGATTGCAAAGCAGCATGATCCGCCTCGGAGCGATCCGCCGGCCGCTTCCACGGCGCATTGGCGGTCAGATACCCATCGGTCTCCGCAACCAGACTCCACAGCGACTTCAGAGCCTCGGAGAAGTTCAGCTCGTCGAAGAGCGGTCCAAACTCCGCAATCGCCCTTGTGGTGCTATCGCGAAGAGCCGTCTCAGCCTGAGTCTCGGCGCCTGATTGCGGCACGACTCCGCCAAAGTACTTGTGCACCATGTTGACGACCCGGCTGACGAGATTGCCGTACCCATTGGCGAGATCGCCGTTGTACCGCTGCACCAGCGCATCGAAGCTGAAATTTCCATCCTGCCCGAATGGAATCTCCCGCAGCAGGAAGTACCGCAGCGCATCAGCTCCAAGAACTTCGCGCACCGTGTCCGCACGTACGATGTTCCCGCGCGACTTCGACATCTTGCCCTGATCGAACAGCAGCCAGCCATTCGCCTTCACCGACCGCGGCACCGGAATCCCAGCCGCCATCAAAAACGCCGGCCAGTAAACGCAATGAAATCGGCTGATCTCTTTGCCGATCAGGTGAATGTCAGCGGGCCAGAACTTCGCAAACCGCGCCTGGTCCGCCGGATCGTCCGATCCATACCCGAGCGCCGTGATGTAGTTGGCTAGCGCGTCAAACCAGACGTAAATTACCTGGCTCTCATCATCAGGGACGGGAATTCCCCAGGTGAAGCTGCTTCGGCTGATGGAAACGTCTGCCAGACCGCTACGCACGAACGAGATGACTTCGCGCCGCGTCGACTCCGGCTGCATGAAGCCGGGATTCTCCTCGTAAAACTCCAGCAGTTTGCGCTCAAACGCCGACAGCTTGAAAAAGTAGTTCTCCTCGCTCACCGTCTCCGTGATCCGTCCGCAATCGGGGCATGGGGCGCCGGGAGGCACGTCCACCCAGGCCTCATCCGACACGCAATATTGACCGGTGTACGAACCCTTATAGATGAAGCCGCGATCCCGCAGCGTAGCGAATAGCTTCTGCACCCCGCGCTTGTGTCGCGACTCAGTTGTCCTGATGAAGTCGTCATAGGTCAGCCCAAGCCGGTCCCACAAGGCCCTGAACTCACCCGCGATCGTATCTGCGAAATCCTGTGGCGTCCGTCCAGCCAGCTTCGCCGAGCGCTCGATCTTCTGGCCGTGCTCATCGGTACCCGTCAGAAACCACGTATCGATCCCCATGGCCCGCTTCCGCCGAGCAATCGCATCGCAGACGATCGTCGAATACGCATGACCAAGGTGGGGCCGCGCATTGACGTAGTAAATCGGCGTTGTCAGGTAGAAATGCGATGAATTGGGATCGGTCTTGGCCATGAAGTCAGGGCAGCTTCTGGATAAGAGGCTGAAACCACGCCGGAAGCCGCATCCTCTTCATCTTACGGCATTGAGACTGACGGTCTTTCAGTGTGCGACAGCAACCTCCAGCGGATCGCCCGTCCGGTGGTCCGTGATCTGAAAACGAAGGAAGTCGTGAATTGCAGCCCGCGCCACCGCATCTTCTGAACTCACGGAAACCCGGCCGCCAGCTTCCACCGGTTCATAGCCGAAGTGGATCCTCTCCTTCAGCAGCTTCATTGTCGTAACGCCAGGCGGGATGTTGTCGTGGACGAACATAGGAGTAGAGAAGTCTCCCTGGCTGAACACCTGGGCGATATGCGCCAGGTGCGTGCGGATTGCCTCGATGTTGGCGGAATCTTTCGGATCGTCGGCCGTCACCTCAATCGCCCCGCCGTCCTCTGCCAGCCGGAAGTGATGCGTCGTCTTGTCGTGCGGAAAGCCCATCGCCTGGTCTCCATGGCTCTCCACCACTGCGTGATGCGCGTCTGCGCCCATGTGCGAGGCGTGCATGGGACAATGACTCTCCGCAGCCGACGGCGCCTGTGAAAACGCGCGCGGCGTCCACGCCACAAGAATCACAGGAATTGCTGCTCGTATCAGAATGTTCATCGTTGCTTTGCTCTCCTTTGCAAGGTCTGCTTCGTTGCTCCAGGTGCCGGGGCCGACATGAGCGAATGCAGGAGGTGAGCTCTCTTCCCAGGCTCGCTCTGCCCGAGTCTCGATCGCCAGTCACCCACGATCTGCTCCATGTACTTCTCCAGGCTTTTCAGTTCCGAAATTTGGTTTCCCAGCGAGTCGAGCTTGCCTTCCAGCAACCCGAGCACTCGGCTGCACGGGACTCCGCCACGATCTCTCGCCCGCAGAATCTCGGCAAGCTCCGCGAGCGTAAACCCGAGCCGCAGAGCGTGACGGATCATGTTGACCCGGTCGAGGCTCTCTGCCGAATAGACCCTGTAGCCCGCCTGCGTCCTCGGTGCCTCGGCAAGCACACCCAGGCGCTCATAGTGTCGCAGCGTGTCGGTACTGACCCCCGCTGCACGGGCTAGCTCGCTCGACCGTAAGCCCCTCGGCTTGTCGCTCATGCGAGAAGTATGAACCCTGGAATCCATTCCAGGGTCAAGCAGAAAGCGGCATCGGAGATTGGACCTTTGCGTATATCTGGGCCTTCGAACGTGCCTTTTGTCGCATTACCGACGTTCGCGCCAGGTGCTGCGGCAAGAAGTTGATCTGCTAGAATCAGCTTGATAATCAACGATTTCCGAGGCATTCCCGCGTGTATCAGGAACTCAAAATCCGGCTTGAGGCGCATCTGCGCGAAGTCCTCAAAGCTAAGTACGACCTCAGTGTCGAGAACATTCCGCTGGAGACACCGCCGGATCTGAAGTTCGGCGAACTCGCCACTCCCATTGCGTTCGAACTCGCCCGCAAGCTGCGCAAAGCCCCCAAGGTCATCGCGCAGGAGATCGTCGCGGAACTCGGCACACCCCGCGGATTCTCCTCATTTGAAATTGCAGGCGCTGGCTACATCAATGCCTACCTCGATCGCACCGTCGCAGTCCGACTGATGACCAGCGGCGAAGACTCGCAGCCGGCCAAGTCTGACATCCACGCGCTTGTCGAGCACACCAGCATCAATCCCAACAAAGCCGCGCATATCGGCCACCTGCGCAACGCGATCCTGGGCGACACCTTCGTCCGCCTGCTCAAAGCTGCTGGCCGCCAGGTCGCCGTTCAGAACTACATCGACAACACCGGCGTACAGGTTGCCGACGTCGTAGTCGGATTTCTCTATCTCGAGAAAAAATCGCTGGCCGAAATCCGCACCCTCATCGAAGACCTCGAACTGCACTTCCAGCGCGTCGACTACTACTGCTGGGATCTCTACGCACGCACCTCGCAGTGGTACACCAGCGGGACCGAGGCCGAAAACGAAGAACGGAAAAAGCTGCGCTATCAGACTCTGCATGAAATTGAGCAGGGCGGAAGTGAAACAGCCGCCGTCGCCGACCTCATCTCGACTGCGGTTCTGCGCCGGCATCTCGAGACAATGCTGCGTCTCGGTATCGAGTACGACTTCCTTCCTCGCGAAAGTGAAATCCTGCACCTCAATTTCTGGACGCTCGCCTTCGAGCAGTTGAAGCAAAAAGGCGTCCTTTACTTCGAGAACGAAGGCAAGAACAAAGGCTGCTGGGTCATGTCGCGTACCGGCGGCCCACCCGCTCCCGGCGAAGTCGACGAAGACGCCAAGGTCATCGTGCGCTCCAACGGCACCGTTACCTACGTCGGCAAAGACATTGCATATCACCTCTGGAAGTTCGGACTCCTCGGCCGCGACTTCGGCTACAAGAAGTTCTTTACCTACCCTCACCACGAGTGTTGGATCTCCGCCGAACATGGCGAGCCGGACCACCCGCACTTCGGCGACGCGCAAGCCATATACAACGTCATCGATTCGCGCCAGTCCGATCCGCAGGCCAACGTGGTGCAGGCCCTTCGCGGTATGGGCTATACGAAGCAGGCCGACAACTACACGCACTTCGGCTACGAGATGGTCGCCCTCACGCCACGGTGCGCTGCCGAGCTAGGCTACGAGGTTGCCGTAGAAGATCGCGACCGCTCCTACATTGAAGTGAGTGGACGCAAGGGATTCGGCGTCAAGGCCGACGACCTGATCGACAAACTCATCGCCGCCACGCGCGCCGAAGTCGACATGCGCCAGACTTCACGCGACGAACAGGAGCGTCAGGTCATCGCCGAACAGATCGCCATCGGCGCTCTGCGCTACTTCATGCTCAAGTTCACGCGCAATTCAGTCATCGCGTTCGACTTCAAAGATGCACTGAGTTTCGAAGGCGAGACCGGACCTTACATCCAATACGCGGTTGTTCGCGCGCGCAATATCTTCCGTAAGGGATCGATTACACCTGAAGCTGTGCTGCGCGAATTCGCCGGCTCCGATCCTGGCGCATTCCTCATGGGCGATATCGGGGATGACATTTGGTCGTTGTGGTTGAGTGCGGGGCGCCGCTCGGCAGTGCTGGATCAGTGCATTGCAACCTCCGAGCCTGCATACCTGGCAAAGCACGCGTTCCAACTTGCGCAGGAGTTCAACAACTTCTACCACAAGCATCATGTGCTGACGGAAATAGATCCGGAACGCCGAATGTTCCTCCTGGCCACCGCCGCCATCACCATGCGCGAACTGATTACCGTGCTCGACATGCTAGGCATCGAAAGCCCTGAGGCTATGTAGTGCAGCACCAGATACTGGAGAAATAGCGTGTCGATGACTCTGTAGTCTGCGTCACAAACAGGGCTTCGGGCATCTGGATATAGTGCTCACCGGCTGGATAAAGGACCGGGTGCCATGGAAAATAACGTTTTGCATACACATACCCTGCTGCCCATCGAAGAAATCGCCGGCAAGCTCTCGCTGTTGCCTGCGGAATACGAGACCATCGGCGCATACGGCGCGAAGCTCAAACTCGACCTGCTGGACAACCCTGCATTCCCGGTTCGCGGCAAGCTGATCATGGTCACGGCGACCACTCCAACCACCTCCGGAGAGGGCAAGACAGTGGTCTCCATCGGTCTCACCCAGGGACTTGAGCGCATCGGCCAAAAGTCCATCCTCACTTCGCGCGAACCGTCGCTTGGTCCTGTGTTTGGGATGAAAGGCGGCGCGGCCGGCGGAGGTCTCTCACAGGTTGAGCCAAGCCAGAAGATCAATCTGCATTTCCATGGCGACTTTCACGCCATCACCGCAGCTCACAATTTGCTTGCCGCAATGATCGACGCCCATCTATTCCATGGCAATGCCCTCGATTTCGATCCCGCGCAGATCACCTGGCCGCGCACCATGGATATGAATGATCGTGCTCTGCGGCGGATCACAGTGGATGTCGGCGGCAAGCACGACGGCGCCAATCGTCAGACCGGATTCGTCATCACCGCAGCCTCCGAAATCATGGCCATCATGGCGCTCGCTTCAAGTCGCGCCAACCTGCGCCAGCGGCTGGACGCCATTGTTATCGGGTCGTCGCGATCGGGCCGCCCACTCACCGCCGCCGATCTAGGCGCCACCGGAGCCATGCTCGCTCTGCTCGACGAGGCCATCAAGCCGAATCTTGTTCAGACCACCGAGGGCACGCCGGCCCTGGTGCACACCGGCCCGTTCGGCAACATCGCCCACGGCACCTCCAGCATCGTTGCCCAGAAGATGGGAGTCCGACTTGCCGATTACGTTGTCAACGAATGCGGATTCGCAGCCGACCTCGGGGCAGAGAAGTACTTCGACATCGTGATGCGCTGCTCCGGCATCCAGCCTGCCGCCGCAGTCCTGGTCGTCAGCGTGCAGAGCCTGCGCGCGCAGGGCGAAGGAAAGATCGAAGCTGGATTCGCGAATCTCGACCACCACATCCGCACGCTGCGCAGCTTCGGCGTTCCCATCGTAGTCGCCATCAACCGCTTCCCGGCAGACAAGCCGGAAGAACTTGAAATGGTCGCAACGGAGTGCTCATTGCAGAGCGTTCCCTGCGCGCTCGTCGAGGCATACGCGCGGGGCGGAGAAGGCGCAATCGATCTGGCGCACAAAGTTCTGTCGGCTATCGAGACCAATCCCCAGCCAGATATCCAGCCCGTGTACCCGCTGGAAGATCCGCTCGATACCAAGATCTTGAAAGTGGCCATTCAGGTGTACGGGGCTGACGGCGTCGTCTTCACGGACGGGGCTCGCGCGAAGCTCGACCGCTACAGAGAATGGGGTTTTGAGAGGCTGCCCGTCTGCATCGCCAAAACGCAGTACTCTCTCACCGACGATCCAAAGCGTATGGGCGCTCCCAGGGGCTGGACGCTGAACGTGAACGATGTCAGGCTCTCCGCCGGCGCTGGTTTCGTCGTAGCGATGGCCGGCAATATCATGCTGATGCCGGGCCTGCCGAGCAATCCCCGCGCTATCTCCATCGATGTGGATGACGACGGCAATATCGTCGGGGTGTAGGCATCTTGAAAAGCCAGGAATACAGCTACACTCTTCTCATAGTGCTCGCAGCATTTTGTGCGGCCCTGACGGAATAGAGTGATGGACACTCCCAGGCGAATGACCCTGGCCGAAACGCAGGCGAAGATCTCCGGGTTCTTCAGTCTGCTCTGCCGCCGAATTGGATCCAGCGATCTCGTCTGCACACGATGTGGAGGAGAGATCCGCCGCGTTCGAGCCTACATGTCCCTGCACGACGAACACTTCGGAGATGCATGCATTGGTCCTGCTCGCGCCTGGCGCATGGAGATCCCATATTGCACCGTTTGTGAAGCGGAACCAAGCCGCTATGGCTGCATCCACATGAGCGAATCGGAACTGAATCTGCCCAGCGTCATAGAGGCATCGCGGCCCTTTCCCGCCACAACAGCCAGCCTCATCGAGCTAAAAGCTAAGAGCTAAAAGCTAGTCTTCATAGCTCCGCACCCACTCCAGGATCGAACGCACACCCACACCGCTCGGTCCCTTCGCGATGTATGGCTTGTTCTCCTCGATCCATGCAAGCCCTGCGATGTCGAGGTGAATCCACGGCGTGTCCTCGGCGAAGGCATGAAGGAATTCAGCCGCCGTAATCGCGCCACCCCAGCGTCCGCCGGTGTTCTTGATGTCACCAATATCGCTGCGGATCATGTCGTAGTACTCATCGGCCAGAGGCATCCGCCAGAATTTTTCCCCAGACGTAGCCAGCGCCGTCTGAAACTTCTCAAACGTGGCGTCATCGTTTGAGAACGCCCCGCCATTGATCATCCCCAGCGCAACAACGCATGCACCGGTCAGCGTAGCCGCATCGATCAGGTGCGTAGCGCCCAGGCTCCGCGCATAAGTAATGCCATCGGCCAGCACCAGCCGCCCTTCGGCATCCGTATTGATAATCTCAATCGTCTTCCCCGGCTTGTCCGCGGACAGCGACATGGCGGTCTGCACATCGCCGGGCTTCTGCGCCTTACCGTCCGGCATATTCTCAGCCGCGCAGACGATCCCGATCACGCGCACCTTCGGCTTCAACAGCGCAATTGCCCGCATCGCCCCGATCATGGCTGCGCCGCCCGCCATGTCGTACTTCATCTTCTCCATGTTGTCGGCAGGCTTGATGGAGATGCCGCCTGTGTCGAACGTGATGCCTTTGCCCACCAGCCCAAGCACTGGCCCGTCCGTCACGCCCTCCGGCTCGTATTTCAAAACAATCAGCGCCGGCGGCTCCGCTGATCCCTGCGAAACACTCCAGAACGCGCCCATCTTCAGCTCGTGCAGCTTGTCCGTCGAGTAGACCTCCGACTTCAGCCCGACCTCAGCGGCCATCTCGGCAGCGCGCTGGCCCAGCACCGTCGGGGTTAATTTATTGCCCGGCTCATTGACCAGCGTTCGCGTAAAGTTCTGGCTCTCGCCGATGACCACGCCCTCGTTGAACGCCGCCCGAATAGCAGTCTCGTCTGTGCCGGTAGGAGCCGCCATCGTCAGCGACTGCACGCTCACATCCTTGCGCTCGCTCCGATAGGTGTCCGCATCAAAGTTGCCAACGAAGGCTCCCTCTGCCACGGCCCGGGCGCATTCATCAACTGCCAGCGTCACGCCTGATTCAGCAACTGATTCAGGAACAGCAGTCGTCAGCTCGCGAATCGCTCTCGGTTTCGTGTAGCGGACTGCCGTTCCAGCAGCGTTGCGCACCGAGTGCACAGTCGCCTTCGCCTTCTTGCCCAGGCCCACAATCAACAGCCGTTTCGCCGCAAGCCCAGCAGGCGCATGCAGGAGCACCGTCTCATTCGGCCCTGCCTTGTACTCGCCAGAGGACAGCACGGCGGCAGCGGCAGACCGCACCTTTTCATCGCTGGTGAGTAAAACCGGCTGCGGCTTCGCGTCCGGGCCTTTGGCGGTTTGTGTGTCGGTTGCAAATACAGCTAGAAGTTCAGTCTGGATTCCGGCAAGGTTCTCAAACGAGATTTTGGTTTGCATCCGTTCCTCTAGAAGTTCTGAAAGCGCTTTGTAGGGGACTACTTGCCCATCCGATGCTTACTGGCATTGATCGCAGACCGCGCCTCGCGATCCGCCTCCCGCCGCTTCTCGGTCTCCCGCTTGTCCCAGTCCTGCTTGCCCTTGGCCACCGCCAGTTCGCACTTTACCCTGCCGTTCTTAAAGTAAAGTCGGGTCGGGATGAGCGTATGCCCCTTGATCTGCGTCTTTGCCATAAGCCGCCGAACCTCGTCCTTATGAAGCAGCAGCTTCCGTGTACGAGTTTCGTCGTGGTTCGCTATATTACCGTGCGAATAAGGTCCGACATGCATATTCAGCAGAAAGGCTTCGCCATCTTTCACAAGCCCGTAGGAGTCCTTCAGATTCGCCTTTCCTTCGCGAATCGACTTGACCTCAGTGCCGCGCAGGGCCACTCCCGCCTCGAATTTCTCCAGCAGGAAGTAGTTGTGGCTGGCGACCCGGTTGTGGGCAGCGTCGCGCTCGCCAGAGGCTACAGGGTCCCGCGGCTTCGCCTGCTTCTGAGGCGCCGAAGTGTCCCGGGGTACGATAGTGTGGCTGGTCTGGCGCGGCATGGGGGAAATACCCTTAAACTTTCATCGTAGCATCGCAACCTAACTGCCACATTGCAGTGAGGCTTTGCTAGAATGGGGCATCGTTTTGGCAGTAATCACCAAGTTCGGGAAGTGTTTTAATCAGAGCGTTCACGGGACCTCTCCCTCCACCACCATTTCCGGAGTCGATCCCGATTCTTCTCTAACGCCTGGGAGTCCGATGAAAAGCCGCGTCCTTGTTCCTGCGCACCTTGCATCCTTCCGCTCGAAAGCCCGACTTTGGATTCTGTTCGCGGGCGTGCTTGTCTTTCTATGCGCTAGTTCCGCCGAGATCTTTGCGCAGTCGCCGAAGAACTTCTACAAGAATGGCCAGGACGCCGAAGCGCGTGAAGACTACGACGGCGCATTTCAGAATTTTCAAAAAGCCTACACCATGGCGCCCAAAAACGAGGTGTATCGCACCGCGTATTACCGTGTGCGGTTCACTGCTGCGGCGATGCACGTGACCAAGGGCCGCACCCTCGCTGCAAACGGTGACGAACAGGCCGCACTGGTTGAACTCCTTCGCGCTGCGGAAATCGATCCCAGCAATGAAGCGGCTCAACAGGAAATCGCGAAACTCCGCGCGAATCACGCGGACCAACCTCAAGCCGCAAGAAGATCGTCGGTCAGCGCTACCACGCAGGCTGACATGGAGGCGATTGGTTCACCAGCTCAACTCAAGCCGATGAACAACGAGCCCTTCCTGCTGCGCATGACCGAAGACTCGAAAACGGTCTACCAGGCAATCGGCAAGGCAGCCGGCATCAACGTCCTCTTCGATCCCGACTACATTTCCAAACGCATCCAGGTCGATCTCAACAATGTGTCGCTGATGGATGCACTCAGAATTGTCGGCACGCTTTCGGGCACGTTCTGGCGCCCAATCACGCAGAATACGATCTTTGTCGCCGCTAACACCCGCTCCAAGCGCGCCGAGCTCGATGAGCAGGCGGTCCAGACCTTCTATCTTTCCAACGCCTGGCAGCAGAACGACCTCAATGACGTTCAGACTGCGCTCCGCAACGTGTTGCCCAATGCCAAGGTCTATGGTGTCGCCAGCCAGAATGCGATCGTGATGCGCGCCACCCCGGACGAACTGCTTCTTGCGCAAAAACTCGTCAGTGACCTCGACAAGGCACGCCCGGAAGTCGTCGTCGACATCGGCGTTCTCGAGGTCAGCAAGAACTGGGAGCGCAACCTCGGCATCTCGTGGCCTACGAGCGCCAGCGTTCAGCTGCAGTCGCCGAACACGACGACTACGACTTGTCCCACCGGCAGCACCGACTGTACGCCGTCCACGGCGAACAACAACCTGACCCTCTACAACCTTGCACACCTCAGCTCGAACGACTTTGCTGTGACCGTCGGCCAGGCTACAGCCAATGCGCTCCTGACAGACAACAACACCCACATCCTGCAGAACCCGCGTATTCGCGCCGCTGACCAGCAGAAGGCGTCCATGAAGATCGGCTCGAAAATTCCGATCGCTACCGGTTCGTACCAGACTGGCGCCGCCACCGCATTGGTCAGTTCGCTGGTCAACACCCAGTTCCAGTACCAGGACGTCGGCGTAAATATCGACGTGACGCCAACCGTGCACTACGACCGCGACATCACGCTCAAGATCAAGATCGAGGTCACAGCGCAAAGCGGGTCTGTCACCATCAGCGGCGTCACTGAGCCCATCCTCAGCCAGCGCGTCGCCGAGCAGACCATTCGGCTGCGCGAAGGCGAAGCCAACATTCTGGGCGGCATCAACGAAACGCAAATCCAGGACAACTGGAGCGGTATCCCCGGCCTCAGCCAGATTCCGATCCTCCGCTACCTGTTTGGCTCGCATGACAAGATCAAGCAGGACGACGAGATCGTCTTCCTCGTCGTGCCCCACGTGGTGCGCTCGCAGGAGCTGAGTCCGCTTAACCTCCGCCCCATCGACACCGGATCCGGCCTGAACGTCGAACTGCGCCACACATCCTCAGCGGTACAGCCGCAAGTCACTCCCACACCTTCCGGCGCAACCCGGCCCAACTTCGGCTCAGTACCTGGCCCAAGCGCTGAAGGATCAGCGAATGCGGCGCTCAACCAGATGAAGAGCTCGCAGGATGCTGCCCTGGCCCCTCCACCCACGAGCGGACCTCCCGGAGCTCAGCCTCCAACTCCACCCGGACCGGCTGGGAACGTTAATCTCATGCTCAATCTGCCGGCTTCAGTGATCAATGGAACCTCCTTCCAGGTGCCCGTGGTCCTCACCGGCGGCACGGATGTGGCGGCGGTTCCGCTGCAGGTTCAATACGATCCGGCCAAGCTGTCGCTCGTGAACGTTGGCGATGGGGATCTGCTGAACCGCGATGGCCAGGTGGTCCAAATGGCCCATCGGGACGATGGCCCCGGGAACATCACTCTGAACGTTTCCCGCCCCCCTGGAGCCTCCGGCGTGAGCGGTGCGGGGGTCGTCTGCGTCCTTACATTTCAGGCGAAGGCCTCAGGGCCGACCAACCTCAGCATCACACGTGGCGGGGCGATGAACAGTGCCGGCAAACCATTGCAGGCTCAAACCTCCCAAGCCACGCTGAATGTGAACTAGGAGCTTTGAATCCATGAAGGCGCATCGGCGAACCCGGAGAAATTCGGAGCGCGGCCTCACGCTGGTCGAACTGATCGTCACCGTGGCGATCCTGTCGATCCTGGCTTCGGCAGCTATTCCCATTGCGCGATTCAAGGTCAAACGGGATAGGGAACGCGAACTGCGGCGCGATCTTTGGGAAATGCGCGACGGCATCGACCACTACAAAGATGCTGCCGACAAAGGCGCAATCCAGACCAAGGTGGATAGCCAGAATTATCCTCCCGACCTGGAAACGCTGGTAAATGGGGTTGATATTCAGGGCAAAAAGGTGAAGTTCCTCCGCCGGATACCAACGGACCCAATGACCGGGAAAGCTGAATGGGGTCTGCACTCCATGCAGGACGATCCAAAATCGGATTCCTACGGCGGTCAGAGCGTCTTTGATGTGTACTCAAAATCCACCGGGACGGCCCTGGACGGAACGAAATACTCAGATTGGTAGATTCCGTTTCAATCGCCGCCAGGGGCTCATCCGAGGTAATGACCTGCGGTGGATGAGATGGGGCCAAACACCAATAGATGTAGGAGAATAGAGTCAGCTATGCGCAGCAACAGGAAAAACGAAGCCGGCTTCACGCTGATGGAGTTGATGATCGTCATGATGATCATCGGCGTGCTGACGACTCTCGCCATTCCCAGCTTCGTCGGCGCCATTCGCAATGCGAGGGAAGCCGTCCTGAAGGAAGATCTGCGCGTAATGCGATCTGCAATTGACTCCTACACCATGGACAAGCAAAAGGCTCCCCAGTCGCTTGAGGACTTGGTGCAGGAGGGATACTTGAAGGTCATCCCAGAAGATCCAATGACCAAGGCGCGCGACACCTGGAACACGGACACCAGCGATGCTCTACACTCGCTCGATCAGACCGACCCGGGAATAGACGACGTGCACTCCGGCTCTCAGGAGACAGGATCCGACGGACAGCCTTACTCCACTTGGTAGTTGCGAGGGAAAATGGCTCGAAGGACGATTGGCTCTTTGCTGTTCGTGTGGTTGATTGCGCTGTGCGGCACTCTATTAGGCCAGGAAACCAAGACGATTACGCTCAAGGTTTTCGACGGCAAGACCGGACACCCGATCATGGCCACCGGATACCAGGTTCGCGCTGACCATCTCAAGGCGGTTCACAACGACTGGGTGAAACAAAACGACGACGGCTCTGCCGATTTGACCATCCCTTCGGACGTTCACGAGATTTCAATTCACCTTGCCTACGACAACTCGATGGACATCTACGTCAACTGCGACGCGCAGAAGAACACCTTCGGGGACGTCTGGTATCTTGTTCCGCAGATCATGTCAGAAGGCATGGTCATGGCCAACGGATGCGGCCACGCCAAAGTGAATGAAAAGTACAAAACCACCGCGCTTCCCGGCGAACTCATCATGTTTGTGCGCGAAAAGAACTGGTTCGAACGCGGGAAGGACTAAGATAATGTCCCGTGCTGCCTGAAATCACTGCTCTCGATCCTGCATCTCCGGTGCTCAGAGCTTATTCCTGTTATCGCAGCCTCATCGATGCGGCCGGAACCGCTCTCCTTCCTGATCCCGGCTTCGGCGGCAAGCTGCTCTATGCGGGCGAAGTCGACGAAGAAGGCCGTGCCATCACGATTGCAGGGAATGTAGCGGGCTGTGCAACCCTCACAGCGACCGCCGATCCAGCAGATCAAAAACGAGCTGTTCGCGAGAGCATCGTCGATTTCTTTGTAAACTCTCTCGACGAAGCCCTTCGCATCCTTAAGAACGAAATCCGCAAGCGTGCGACCGTTGCAGTCTGTGTCGACCTATCGACAGACGAAATGGAACGCGAGATGCGCGAACGCGGTGTTCTGCCCGACCTCAAACGGGCAGACGCCCTTGAGAAGCAGTTCAATGTGTGGGCTGCTCGCAATGTGTGGCGTACTCAGGGCGAACCGATGCAGGCTGCCGCCACCGTGGCCTGGGCCGTAGATTCCCTTCCGGCAAAGTGGCTTCCCAGATTCGATGCGATTGCTCTAGAGTGCCTTCAACCGGGAGACGTCTGGAATCGCCGCTGGATCGAACGCTCGCCACGGTATCTGGGCAGAGCCGCCTCGAGTCTTCGTGTCGTATGCGCCGATCGCGAATTCGCGGCTCACTTCGTGGAGATATCGCGGATCGCTGTCAAAAACGGAGACATCAACACCGCGGCAATGATCTGGGTTGCATCCGAAGGTGGTCCAGAAGCGTTCAAGCTTCAACCAGCACAGCAAACGTCCAGCTAATCCTCCAGCGCCGCCACCCGATTCCAAAGCTCCTTAATCCCTACGTTCGTCTTCGCAGATACCGGCAGCACCTCGTCCAGTCCAAACTCCCGCTTGATTGCAGCCAGGTTCTTCGTGCGCTGGTTGCCGCTCAGCCGATCCGTCTTGGTCGCCACCACGAGAAAGTCGCGCCCCACGTGCCGCAACCACTCCAGTAGCTTGGCATCGTTCTCTTGCGGCGGAATATTCGAGTCGACCAGGCACACGCACAGCTTCAGCGTTTCGCGTTCGCCGAGATACGGCTCTATGAACTTGGGCCACTCCGCCGATATCGATTTTGAAATCTTTGCGTATCCATACCCCGGCAAATCGGAAAGCACGATCCTCGGCCGTTCCTTGTCGTCGACGAGTTGAAAGAAGTTGATAGCGCGCGTCCGCCCGGGGGTCGACGACACCTTGGCGGCTTTTTCCCCCACCAGCGCGTTTAGCAGGCTCGATTTGCCGACATTCGACCGGCCCAAAAACGCTACCTCCGGTACTGACGGTTCAGGGAACTGCTTCGCGTCCAGTGCCGAAAGAAGAAATTGAGTTTGATATCGCATCGACTGCTCCCAGCATACCGGACCCTGCCTGGCCGCATGCCTGAAGTAATCATTCGTGACGAATGACCCGACATTCCTGCTTGCGATTCACGAGACCTGCCCTATACTGGCCTCACCGCTACAACCTAACTGGAGTCAAACGTGCACGCTTTTGTTGCCATTTGTCTGCTCGCCGCTACCTCCAATGGGCCCGACGTTCGCGCCATCAAGTTTGCGGCGCCGCCCGTTACCAGGCCGGCAATCGTCCAGGCCTCCAAAGGCTCTGACAACCTCACTCTCTTCAACGAGAAAGGTGAACGCGTCGCCCAGTGCGACAAGCAGGACGAGAAGTTCTCGCACTGCAAAATGGAGCCCGGCATGACGTTCGACGACGTTATGAACGCCTGGGCCCACGCCTACCAGGACATCCAGACCAGATAAAACAAAAGGGAAGGCATATAGCCTTCCCTTGTCCGTTCTCAATCTGAGCTGATTCTACTGCCGTGCGACCTGCCCACCCACCACGTCTGTAGGAGGCGGCACAGCTGAAATCACTTCAGATTCCGCCTTGGGTGCGGGCAGCGGACTTTCCAGCGCCAGTGCCAGCACCTCATCCATCGTATCCACGAAGTGCAGCTTCATCGAGTTCTTGATGTTGTCCGGCAATTCGGTGAGGTCTTTCTCATTGGAGCGCGGCAGAATCGCTTCAAAAATGCCTGCACGCAACGCCGCCAGCAGCTTCTCCTTCAATCCGCCGATCGGCAGAACCTTCCCACGGAGCGTAATCTCGCCGGTCATCGCGATATCGCGTCGCACCGGAATCTTGGCCAGTGCACTGGCTAACGCCGTCGCCATCGTGATGCCGGCTGAAGGCCCATCCTTCGGAATCGCGCCCTCAGGCACGTGCAGGTGCAGATCGACGTTGCGATAGAACTCGCGGCTTAGCCCAAGCGCTTGCGCCTTGCCTCGAATGTACGCCAGCGCGGCCTGCGCCGATTCCTGCATCACATCGCCAAGTTGACCGGTGATCGTCAGCTTGCCTTTGCCATCGAGTACCTGAACTTCGGTCGTCAGGATGCTCCCACCAACCTCCGTCCATGCCAGGCCGGTAACCAGGCCCACTTCGCTCTTCTCGTGAACTTCGGAATCGCGGAAGCGCGCCACACCGAGAAATTCGCTGATGCTCGCAGCCGTGATCTCTTCCTTGTGCTTTGCGCCCTTCTTCACCACCCGCCGCGCAACCTTGCGGCACACATTGCCGATCTCGCGCTCCAGGTTGCGAACACCGGCCTCGCGCGTGTAGTTGCGTATGATCTCGAGGATGGCATCATCGGCGATGACGATGTTCTTCTCGCTCAACCCGGTCTGCTCGCGCTGCTTCTTCACCAGGTATTGCTTCGCAATTTCTAGCTTTTCCTGCTCTGTGTAGCCCTGCAGCCGCAACACTTCCATGCGGTCCTGCAGCGGAGCCGGCACGGTGTGCAGCACATTTGCAGTCGCAACGAACAGCACCTGCGAGAGGTCGTAATCGACATCGAGGTAATGATCCTGGAACGTGGTGTTCTGTTCCGGGTCCAGAACTTCGAGCAGCGCCGATGCCGGATCGCCCCGGAAGTCCGAAGCCATCTTGTCCACTTCGTCCAGCAGGAACACCGGATTCTTTGTCCCCGCACGCTTCATGTGCTGAATGATTTGCCCCGGCAGAGCGCCGATGTACGTGCGCCGGTGCCCGCGGATCTCGGCCTCATCCCGCACGCCGCCCAGCGAAAGCCGCACAAACTTGCGTCCTGTCGCCTTCGCAATCGACATGCCCAGCGAAGTCTTGCCCACGCCCGGAGGGCCAACGAAGCAGAGAATCGATCCCTTCGGGTTCTTCACCAGCTGACGAACAGCGAGAAATTCAAGAATGCGCTCCTTGATCTTTTCCAGTCCGTAGTGATCCTCGTTCAGAACCTTCTCGGCGAAGTCGATCGAGCGCGTCTCCTTCGACTTCTTCTTCCACGGCACCGCCAGCAGCCAATCGATGTAGTTGCGGCTCACCGTAGACTCAGCCGACATCGGAGGCATCGCTTCCAGCTTCTTCAACTCCTGAACAGCCTTTTCCAGCACATCCTTCGGCATGCCCGCGGACTCTATCTTCTTGCGCAGTTCGTCGAATTCATTCTTCTCGCCGCGGCCCAGTTCCTTCTGAATCGCCTTGATCTTCTCGTTGAGGTAGTACTCTTTCTGTGCCCGCTCCATCTGCCGCTTCACGCGCGACTGGATGTTGCGATCCAGATCGAGCTTTTCAATCTCAATGTCGAGCACATCGGCAATCCGCGAAAGCCGCGCCGCCGGATCGAAGATTGCCAGCAGTTCCTGCTTCTCTTCAATTCCCATTTGCAGGTTCGCCGCAATCGTGTCCGAAAGCTTGGCAGGCTCATCCATCCGCACCGTCGCGATGATGGTCTCGTAATTGAGCGACTGCTGCAGCTTCACGTATTGCTCGAACAAGCCGGTCACGCGCTGCATCAACTGCTCAACCGCCGGCGTCATCTCGAAGTCGGTCTTGCCCGTGCGAACCGTGGCAACGAAGAATCCATCCTTGTCGTTCACGTCGGTCGACTTCGCGCGCTCCACGCCTTCCACGAGCACTTTGATATTGCCGTCCGGCATCTTCACGCTCTGCACGATGTTGCAGATCGAGCCGACCTGGTAAATCTCTTTCGCTTTTGGCTCGTCGATCGATGCGTCGTGCTGCGTGGCCAGAAATATCTTGCGGTCACCATTCAGCGCTTCTTCAAGAGCGCGCACGCTCGAGAGTCGGCCCACCACAAACGGCGTCATCATGTAGGGGAAGATCACCATGTCCCGGATGGGCATCATGGGAAGTTTGCGAGGCTCGTTCTTGTCTTTTGAAGAAGTCATATGAATACCAATGATTCTTAGACGCGCCAGCAGGCCTCACGATTCAGCCGGCCTAGCGCGTCATGTTGGGATTGTACAGCCGTTTACTGCTGCGGAGGAGGGTCTGGACGGCTAAAGACTCAAAGGTCACATCCACAATGTGACGTGACCCTTGACCGTACGAAAACTGAACGGTACTAGAACCTGCAGCGATCTATCCGGCCTTCTCGAGCAGACACAGAGAGAGATCGCGCCGCTCCACCATGTCCTTCGTGATCTCCAGATCGCGCACCTTCTTGTTCGAAGGCAGGTGGTACATCAGGTCGAGCATCAGTTCTTCCAGAATCATGCGCAATCCGCGAGCGCCAACCTTACGCGCGAGAGCCTCGCGGGCGATCCCGCCGATGGCTTCCTGCGTGAAGTGCAGACGAACGTTCTCATATTCGAGCAGCCGCTGATACTGCTTCACAATCGCATTGCGGGGCTTGGTTAGAATCTCCACCAGTGCTGCTTCATCCAACTCGTCCAGTATGCCCATCACAGGCAGACGACCTACGAACTCAGGAATCAATCCGTACTTGATCAGATCCTGCGGCTCCGTCTTGCGTAGCAATTCTGTGTCGCGATGCGAACGTGTCGTCGCCGCATCTGCTTCTGCATCCACTGCCCTGAATCCGAGCGCCTTCTTGCCTATGCGCCGTCCCACAACCCGCTCCAGGCCAACAAACGCTCCACCGCAAATAAAGAGGATGTTGGTCGTATCGACAGCAGTGAATTCCTGGTGCGGATGCTTGCGTCCGCCTTGCGGCGGCACATTGGCAACCGTCCCTTCCAGAATCTTCAGCAATGCCTGCTGCACGCCTTCGCCCGAGACGTCGCGCGTAATCGACGGATTCTCGTCTTTACGGCCGATCTTGTCGATCTCGTCGATGTAAATGATGCCCTGCTGCGCTCTCGTCACATCGCCATCGGCTGCCTGCAGCAGCTTCAGGATGATGTTCTCCACATCCTCGCCGACGTACCCGGCTTCCGTCAGAGTCGTCGCATCCACAATTGCGAAGGGAACGTCCAGCATCTTCGCCAGCGTGTGCGCCAGCAGTGTCTTGCCTGAACCGGTCGGGCCAATCAGCAGGATGTTCGACTTTGCCAGCTCGACTTCGTTATTGCGCATCCGATTCATCTGCACGCGCTTGTAGTGGTTGTAGACCGCGACAGCAAGCTTCTTCTTCGTCTGGTCCTGTCCAATCACATAGTCGTCGAGAAAGCTCTTCACTTCCTGCGGCTTGGGCAGGTGTCCGGCGGCTGTTGCCGGGTGCGCGGCATCCCCCCGGTCGTCTTCAAGGATGGAGTTACAAACAGCGACGCACTCGTCGCAGATGTATGCCCGTGGATAGTCGCTGGGCGACGAGATCAGCTTGGCCACAGCATCCTGCGACTTGTGGCAGAACGAACACCGTAGCGCTTCTTCGGGTCCCGTGCGCGTTTTCATTGTTTGACTCCCCTTGGCCTCACCAATTTGATTCCGCTTGCCTGGCCTCTACGTGCGGGGCCGGTCGATGATTTCGTCAATAATGCCGTACTCTTTCGATTGTTGCGAGTTCATGATGAAATCGCGCTCCACATCTCGTTCGATCCGGTCCAACGGCTGGCCGGTGTGCTTTGCCATCAGGGTGTTCGTGATCTCGCGGATACGCAGAATCTCCCGTGCGTGAATATCGATATCCGTCGCCTGACCGCTCAATCCCCCCATGGACGGCTGGTGGATAAGAATACGCGAGTTTGGCAACGCAAACCGCTTCCCCTTGGTACCGGCGAGTAGAAGGAACGCCCCCATGCTGGCCGCCTGACCAATGCAGTATGTCACCACGTTGTTCCGTATGAACTGCATTGTGTCATAAATCGCCAATCCGGCGGTAATGCTCCCTCCGGGGGAGTTGATGTACAACTGGACATCCTTCTCCGGATCTTCGCCTGAGAGAAACAGCATCTGGGCAACAATGAGGTTGGCCACCTGGTCATCGATCGGTGTACCGAGGAAAATGATGTTATCGCGCAGCAGACGGGAATAAATGTCATAGGCACGCTCGCCCCGACTCGTCTGCTCAACCACCATGGGAACCAATGCCATTCGGAATTCATCCTCGCGGGGTCAATCCTGCACAGTCGCCCCGTTCTTTTTGATGGCCGTATAGCCTGTCGCGGTTCAGGCTAAGGTCCATACGGCACGTGATTAAGCCGGCAGTCGTTCGTACAGCAAGCTTGCGGTTTTTTCCCTTTTCAATTGTTCCCGGATTCTAGCCAGCCCGCCATCGTCAGTCAAACGCTGGTGGAGTGTCTCATAAGGTTCGCGTGACTGAAGGGCAGCCAGATGTAACTCGCGGTCCAGCTCCTCATCGCTGACGCTAACCCCTTCTTTTTCAGCGATCCGGTCGAGCAATACCTGTGCCTTCACCTCGGCAACTGCGGAATCTCGCTGCGCAGCCCGCAGGCGCCCAAAGTCCAGCTTCCGCATCTGGTCCGTGTTCATTCCCTGCGCTGCCAGCGCTCGAAGACCCCGTTCCAGACGAGCTTCAATCTGGTCTTGAACCAATGATTCCGGCACCGGGAACTGGAACTTCTCCACCAGGGCGGCAAACAGGCGGTCCTTGGTCTCAGACTCCACACTGCGGCGCTTTCGGTTTGCCATGTGCTCCCGGACCGCGTTCTCCAACTGGGCCAAACTTTCGTAATTGCCCATTTCCTTGGCGAACTCGTCGTTCAATTCGGGAAGGATTCGTTTCTTGATCGCCTTCACCGTCAAGTCGTAGGCGACCGTCTTGCCCTGCAGCTTGGCTTCGGGGTAGTCCGCTGGGTAGATCACCTCGGACTTCAGCTCCTGGCCCGCCTTGGCACCCCGCAGAACCTGGGTGAATGCATCGACCGTATCCTTGCCACCAACTTCGACCAGCGAGTCTTCACCGGCAATCGGAGCCGCCTCGGAATCATCAGCAATCGTCCCCGAGTACGAAATCTGCGCCCAGTCGCCGTCCGTCAGCGGCCGGTCTTCTTCCACCGGCTCAATGGTGCCACGCGACTCACGCAGCTGTTCCAACTCGTGCCTGAACTCGTCCTCAGTCACCTCAACCGATGGCTTGTCGACCGCGACTTGCTCATAACCCTCGATCGAGACCTCAGGCATGTACTCAAAGACCGCCTTCACATGCAGCGGCTGCCCTTCTTCAATCGTCAGCTCCGTCACCTGCGGCTGGCCCACGGGACGAATCCCGAGTTCCTTTACGTCCTTGTTGAACCGCTCCGGCAGTAGACCATCGATAACATCTTTCCGAATCTCGGTCGCGAACTTCCGCTTAATCACCGACTCCGGCACCTTGCCTGGACGGAAGCCAGGCAGCTTGGCATAGCGCTGGTAGTTGCGCGTGACCGTTCGGTAAGCCTTATCAACATCCTCAGCTGGAACGTCGATGACCAGCTCGCGGGTGACCTCGGGATTTAAAACCGGGCCATGCTGATGTTCGTGGTTATGTTCGTGGTTGTGATCGTGATCGTGGCCTTCGTGGCCGTGGGTTTCCTCGGGTGTTCCCGATGGCTCATTGGTTTCGAGAGTGTCAGTGGTGCTCAAGTTGTTTTTGCCTTCCGGGCGCGACAGGCGCCAAATCTACTGCCCTGCGGGCTGTCGCCAATGGGAAACAGCGTCGTGTGGCGGGGGATTTACTCCAAGCTAATGGTAAGAGGGTTTGCGGAAGGGGTCAAACGCGTGCATCACAGGGATTTCTAGCCCTGCACCGGGGTTGCCACGTTACTGCTCAGGGACCTCCGGCTTGCGCACAAAGCGCACAAAGCGCGGATGTGATGCACCGCACTCGGAATAGTGCATCCGCGCCTCCGCCAGGCTCCAGTCGCCGTTCACAGTATTCCGAACGTCGTGTGCGTTGCCGTCCTCCTGGCCGTCGTCTTCCCACCAGCAAACCGGGCACAACGCCAGGATGTCCGGCGCATCCAGAGTACGAAATCCACAGCAAGGACATTGAAAGCGAGTCGGTGCCGTCCCCATGTTCGCATTGACGGATTTTCAGCAGCATCGGTTTACAGGTTGATCGTGCGTCCTCTCTCTGTCGTGACGAACCTTGGATCCTTTCAGCGCGCCAACTCGTCACAGTCCTATCTGTACAATCGGCTCTTCAGGGGGACTCCAACAGAAATGCGCTCTTACTTTTCTCGCCGCTCCGCCGCGATATACACGCTCTTGATGCTTTCCGCCTGCGTCACTTCAATCCCCGCGCAACAGCCTGCCACCCTGAAGGTCGCCATCGTCGGGCTCGAACACGGCCATGTCGCAGGCTTTCTCTCGCAGCTCCCGAAGCACTCCGACGTGAAACTGGTTGGCATCGCCGACGCCGATTCCAACCTCTGCGCGAAGTACGCCAAGCAGTTCTCGCTGCCTGAAGACATCTTCTACAAGACCGAAGCCAGCATGATCGAGCGCGCCCGCCCAGACGCCGTTCTGGTGTACACCTCGATCGCTCAGCACCGCCCCGCCATCGAAATCGCGGCGCAATACGGCGTCTCCGTGATGGTCGAGAAGCCCCTGACCATCTCGCTTGAAGACGCAAAGGCCATTCGCCGCATCGCCCGCGAGAAAAAGATCCACGTCCTCGTGAACTACGAAACCACCTGGTACGCGAGCAACCGGGCCGCCTACGATGAGGTTCGCGACAACCGCATCGGAGAGATCCGCCGTGTCGTCGTCCATGACGGCCACGAAGGTCCAAAAGAGATCAACGTGCAGCCCGAGTTCCTGAAGTGGCTCACCGATCCCCAGCAGAACGGTGCCGGCGCACTCTACGACTTCGGCTGCTACGGCGTGGACCTTATGACGTGGCTGATGCACGGCGAAACACCCGAATCCGTCACCGCCATTACCAATCAGGACAAGCCCGAGATCTACCCCCAAGTCGACGACGACGCCACCATCATCCTCAAGTACCCCCACGCCCAGGCCGTCATCCAGGCCTCCTGGAACTGGCCCTTCGGCCGTAAAGACATGGAAGTCTATGGCGCAACTGGCTACATCATCACCGTCGCCGCCAATGACGTTCGCGTGCGCCACCAGCATGACAATCAGGAGCGAACCGATACCGCTCCCTCACTGCCAGCCCGCGAGCGCGATTCGCTCTCCTACCTTGCCGCAGTTATGCATGGCCAGATCGTCCCTAAAGGGGACCTCACCGCCCTCGACACAAACGTAATCGTCACCCAGATCCTCGACGCCGCCCGAGAGTCCGCCCGAACCGGCCAGACAGTAAAACTCACTCCGGTTCACTGATTCCGTCAGGAGGTCCGATGAGCCCGTATGTCCTCTCAAATCGTTTGAAATCAACGATCCTGCAAAATATGCGATGCGATCGCATATTTTGCACCCCTGCTTTCATCCGTTCGGAGTGCCCCATCTCAATCAACTCGACCGGAGGGTGATAGCGCTCTGCCTACCGCTCTCCCCTGGCCCAATCACCATCCACCCCGCTCCCGCCGCGATCATCACCAATCCAGTCCAACTCTGAATATCGACGTGTGGCCGGATCAGAGCGAGGCTGATCAGATTTGCCATCAGCGGCGCAATCACAAATCGCGTCGTCATCTGCACCGCGCTCATCCGCCCCATCAACCAAAACAGCAGCGCCAACGCGAACAAATCCGGCATCGCCCACGCATCAAACGGCACGCTGCCGACTTGATCGCGAAGCGCGAGCCCCACGATCCCGAGCACGAGTCCTGCCGATCCGGATGCCACAATCGCGAACGTTAAAACGGATGCGCTCTGTCGTGCCACTCGCACTCCCGCACAGTTGGCCACAGCAATCGAAACTGCCGTACCCACTACCCAAACCATCACCATTGCCGCTCCATACGACCGGGGCAGCTCCACAGGGAAAACAAGGAACGTGCCTGCGATCGAAGTCATCGCCGTCAGAAAGCCGCCGCGGTTTTCAACTGCTTCTCCGGCACCAATCCCGAGGTACGGCTCAAAGAGGAATGCAAACAGTGGCGTCAACGAAAACAGCGCGACCCTGGTCCCATCACCGATACGCTCTTTGGCGAAGCTAGTCAGTACCGCTGGCACGACGAAGAGTCCGATGCCGACGAGCGCCGCCTTCCAACCGAGATCTCTCGCCGGCCACCTCACACGGCGAACCACTGCCGCCAAGCTCGCTGCGAAGGCAAATAGTCCGAGCAGCACAGCCTGCGCCATCAGCGGCGTAAGTGACCATCGCCCGGATACTCCCGGCTCAAAATCCGCGCGAACCCATCCCACAGCCCAGATCAGGCACAGCAGCAGCAACCCGCAGATCGGCAGCCATTTCCGCGTTCTCCCGAGCCGGTCACCAGGAACCTTCAGCATCTCCCCTAAGCTACAATGAATAGTGGGCCGGATCTGCGCGCGAGGCGCAGCATCGCCAACTTTCCAGGTACAGCAAGGAGTTTTCTTTTTATGGCGATTCCCGCCACCCAACTGCGTCCGGGCATGATCATCAAACACAATGACACGCTGCACAGTGTCTTCAAGGTGGAGCATCGCACCCCGGGCAATTTGCGCGCCTTTATCCAGGCCAAGCTTCGCAATCTCAAGTCCGGAGCCATGTTCGAGCACCGCTTCCGCTCTGCCGACGCAATCGAGAAGGTCTCTGTCGATGAAGTCACCATGGAGTTCCTCTACGCTGATGGCGATGACTACTACTTCATGAATCCCGAAGACTTCGAGCAGACCGTGCTCAATAGCTCGCTTCTGGGCGATGCCGTCGAGTACCTCACTCCGAATCTGCAGATCAAGATCAGCTATATTGATGGCCAGCCCGTCGGCGTCGATTTGCCCACCTCCGTCGAACTCACCGTTGTCGAAACCGAGCCGGGACTCAAGTCGGCGACCGCCTCGTCCGTCACCAAGCCCGCCAAGACTGAAACCGGTCTCGTGGTCTACGTGCCACCGTTCATCAACGAAGGCGAAAAGATCCGCGTCGACACCAGCGAAGGCGCCTACCTCAGTCGCGCATAATCGGGTCTTTCGGACTCAATTCAAACGCCGGGATCAGATCCCGGCGTTTTTGTCTTTGAACTCTGGCCTCACTCACACCGCAGCGCCACCGTCGGCTGCACATGCGCCGCTCGCACCGCGGGAATCAGGACCGCCAGAACCGAAGTCCCCAGCAGCACCGCCGAAACCACCACAAACGTCATCGGATCTGCACCGCTCGTACCATACAGCAGGCTCGCCGTGAACCGCCCCAGCACCAGTGAAATCGCAATCCCAATCGCCAGCCCAATCCCCGTCAGGATCATGCCGTGCCGAAAAACCATCCGCAGCACCGCCGGCGGCTTTGCTCCCAGTGCCATCCGTATGCCGATCTCGCGCGTCCTGCGCCGCACGGAATAGCTCATCAATCCGTACAGCCCGATCGACGCCAGTGTCAGCCCCACCGCGCCGAAGATGCCCAGCAGAAGCGCGGAAACCCGCGGCAGCAGGAGTGCCTTGTCAACGTGATCATTCATGGTTTCGGAGTTGAAGATCGCCATGTTCGGGTCGAGGGCCGCGATCTGATCTCGCAATGCCCTCGATGTCCGTTCTGGATCGCCATGTGTCTTAACGAGTACCGTGATTCCGAAGAAGCTGATGGCCTTCTGCGGAGCCGCGTTGAGGAAGAAGTAGACACAGTTGACGGTCTGCTCGCCGATAGTACGCAGCTTCGAATTTCGCGCTACACCGATGACGGTGTACTTCGCCTTCTTCTCATCGCTGAACGTCTGACCGATCGGATCTTGTCCGGCAAACATATCGGCAGCCATCGCTTCATTGATGATTGCGGCGTGCTCATTATCAGTCTGCACGTTGAAATCGCGTCCGCGCAGCAGGGGAATGCTCATCGTCTCGAAGTAGCGCGCACCCACACTGTTGACGTTTGCGTTGCCCTTTTTTGCCCCGTGGTCTTTGGTTGCGGGAACATCAAAGTCGTAGTCCGCGGTGCCGATACTGAGTGGCACCACGCTCATGTAGCTGACGGATCGCACCCCAGGCAAAGCCTCGGTGTTTTCACGAAGCTGCTTTAGGAATTCTGCAGTTTTCTCGTTGGAGTAGTTGTGCAGCTTTGGATCCACGCTCATCAGCAGTACCTTATCTGGCTTGAATCCGATATCGATGGAAGAGGCATTGCCGAGGCTGCGCAGGAACAGGCCCGCGGTCGCGAGCAATACCATCGACAGCGCGACCTGGATGACAACCAGCGAGTTCCTCAACCGCGAGCGGCCCTCGCGCCCCAGTGTCGGTGAAGAGTCCTTGAGCGATGAGACAAGGTCCGGATTCGAGGCACGCAACGCAGGCACCAGGCCAAAAAGCAGAGCTGTGACGACAGAGAGCGAAAGAGTGAAAGCCGCCACGCGAAAGTCGACATTGAAATCGAAGACGATGGGGAAGGGAAGAGGCAATTGGAAATTAGAGATTGCGCGGGCTGCCACCGCTGCCAACGCAAAACCGATTGCCGCTCCGGCCAGCGCCAGTAGCAGGCTCTCGATCATCAATTGCTGTACGAGTCTTCGCCTCCCCACACCCATCGCGAGGCGTATCGCGATTTCCTTCTGTCTGCCCGTGGCGCGTGCGAGCAGTAGGTTCGCGACATTAGCGCACGCCACCAGCAGCACCAGTCCGACCACGGCCATCAGGACGCCCATCAACGCGTATGCCGGCGTAATGGAGCCTGCAATCAGTGCTCCGGCTGATTGAAGCGTGAGCCTCTCATGGTTCTTCTCGTCCTTCCGATACGTATCGTCGAGCCGCTTCTTGATTACATTGACCAGCACGGCGGCTTTGGCACGGCTCACTCCGGCACGAAGCCGCGCATTCAGCATGAGCCAATTGCTGCCCCGGTTCTTGCGACCGCCCGCCATGTCGGTCAGGTCGGGCATGATCTCCTCAGTCATGCTCAGGGGCACCCAGAACTGCGAGACAATGCCCCGATCAAGCCCGTAAAAGCCGGGAGGCGCGATGCCCACAACCGTATAGCTATGCCCGTTGAGCATCACTTGCTGATTCACGATTCCGCTGTTGCTATTGAAGCGCCGTTTCCACAATGCGTGGCTGAGGACAACGACGTGCTCGCTGCCCAGGACGCGATCATCGTCTGGCAAGATCGGCCGGCCCAATGTCATCGCCGTTTGCAGCATTGGGAAGAAGTTGCCGCTGACTGCTTGTCCCCAGAGCCGCTCAGGCGTGCCCTTGCCTCCCAGGCTTGCAGGGATCAGCGGAAAGTGAGCCGTCACTCCCCCGTCGAAGACGTTTCCCGATTGAGCGTTGTAGTCGAGGTAATCCGGATATGAAAACGAACGCCCCTCTGAGAACATCACGACGTTTTGAGAATCCTTGATCGGCAGGACTCCCCACAGCAGTCCATTGGCAACACTGAAGACTGTGGCGTTAGCCGCAAAGGCCAACGCGATGGAGATGATGACGACACAAGAAAACCCCGGAGCCTTAACCAGGCTTCGTAGAGCAAAACGAAGATTCTGTAGCAACAACTGCATGACAGCCCTCGATTCAAAAATGGCAGCTATGTCATAGAAAACGATGCTTGCAATGCCAAAGTTCCCTTGAAATCTAGCTGCCCCTGGCTGTCTCCGGATGTGACTCAGAGCATGGATGCGTGTGCGAACGTGACTCCATTCAGTTCTGCTGCCGTCGTGGAGCTGTCGCCTTTAGAGCCTCGACCCATCACATTTTTCTCGAAAATATTTCTTGCGCGCTCACCTCCAGGTTATGTTACATTCTGTAACACTATGGCGAGTAACACTCACGATCCCGCAGAACTCGGAGAACTGGAAAGGGAAGTCCTTTCCGTCATCTGGCGGTTTGGCACCATCACCGCCGAGCGCGTCCGCGAAGAGTTGGACCGTCCCCTCAAGGACTCCACGGTCCGCACAGTTCTGCGTCGTCTCGAAGAAAAGGGCTACCTGGCCCACACCGTCGAAGACCGTACCTTCATCTATCGACCAGCCGAGTCACGCCAGAAGGTGGCCGGCCGTGCCGTCAAGCGCATCGTTGACTGGTTCTGTGACGGCTCCGTGGAGGCGCTTCTGGTCGGGATGGTCGACTCCAAAGTGCTCGACCGCGCTGAACTGCAGCGCCTCGCAGCGCGTATTGCTGAAGTGCAAAAGCAAGCGGCGAAGCCAAATCCGACCGGACAGTCGAATAAGGAGGCCGAATGAGCTCCTCTCTGTTGCTGGAAGCTGCCCTTCGTTCTGTTCTACTGGCCCTTGCCGTCTGGGTTGGATTGCGCCTCTTCGGCGTGAAGAACGTCCTCGCTCAGAAAGCTGCCTGGGGCCTGGTGCTGGTGTCCGCCCTCGGCATGCCCATGCTGCTGCCCTATGCCGCACATTGGAGCGTGCTGCCGGCCAATGTGCGTGTCGTCATCCCCGATGACCCGCAGACGCTTCTCGAAGAGTTGCAGGCGAGGCTCAAGACATCGCCGCAGCCCAAGCCTCTTTCAGAGACATTTCCTGCTCCTCAGGCTGCATCGTCTCCCAGCGAAACCAGCACGGACTTCGTGAGCGACTCCGAAAGCCAGACTGCAGCTCAGGCCGAAGCCAACCCTCGCCTTCCGGATACGACCAGCTATGACACTTCCGAACCTGCCCCGCAAAGCACAGTGAACTTGTCAGCAGCCGCTCCGCCTCCTGCGATGGCAGCCCCAGCCATTACGGCGAAGACCATACTGACCGGAGTCCTCTGGTTCTACATCGCCGTTGCCGGCATATTGATCCTGCGCCTCTTCTGCGGACTCTTTGCAGCACTTCGTCTTTTGCAAACCGCCAGGCGTGTCACGGTCGACTCACAGATACCCAACTCAACCTCGATGAAGATTCGCAGCAGCGCCAGGGTTGCATCTCCTGTCACCATCTGCTCCTCCATCGTGCTTCCGGCTGACTACGAAACCTGGGAAAGCAACAAGCTGCGCATCGTCCTCGCGCACGAGCGCTCGCACATCCGTCAGGGCGACTTTTATCTGCAACTGCTCGCCGGAGTCTATGCCGCCGCTGTGTGGTTCAGCCCGCTCGGCTGGTGGCTCAAGCGCAAACTCTCGGATCTGGCTGAAGCCATCAGCGACCGCGCTGGCCTTGAAGAGGCCGCCGATCGCACAGCCTACGCGCAGATCCTGCTCGAATTCGCGGCCGCACCGCGCCCAACCCTCATAGGAGTTGCCATGGCCCGCAGTGGATCCCTCTCCCGCCGCATCGAGCGGCTTCTCAACGACGTTTCTTTCCGCCAGGCCTTTGCAGGAACCCGTCGCGGCTTGGCCGCCGTTGTAGTCGTTCCCATCGCACTCTTTGCCGCAACCGCCCTCGTACGCGTCGAAGCCTCCGGACAGCAAGCACAGCAAGAGGCGCAGACTGTCTTGCCGACCACCGGTACCGTGACACCTGAGATCGTAACAACGCCTGAACCGCAGCAGCCGCCAGAAGCCGCTCCAAAGCCCGAGCCGACAGGCGATCAGCTTCCTGCGCCGGCCGTCGCGCCTCAAACTCCCCAATCCCCGGTCACTCCCAAACCGGCCGAAGACTGTGCTCCCGCGCCGGTTGTTGTCTCTTCGCCTCCGGCACACATAACAGCGGCGCCCCATGTCGCTCCAGTTCCGCCCGTACACACCCTCGTTTCTCCGCGCGTCATGGTCCTGCCCGGCTCACCCATGCACTCAATGGCACTCATCGCGCCGGCTGCTCCGGGCAGTCCCAGGATTCTCGCAGTTCCGCACCTCGCTCCCACGCCGCCCAATGCGTCGATGGCGATCATCATGCCGCCCCGTGCTTTCCTCTCCGACGGCCATCGCTACGCATTCGCGCAAAACGAACACGGGACTTACATCGTCAGCAACGGCAAGAAGTCCGGCTATCGCTATTACGTCTCGAAGAACGGTGATTCCTATGCCATCGTCAAAGGCAACGGATCGGAACATATGTCCTTCAATGGCGATATCCACACCGGCGATATCGACAAGGCGCGCCAGCAAGCAGGTGGCAAGGATTTCCTCTGGTTCTCGCATGAAGGCAAGTCGTACATAGTTGACGATCCTGCCACCCTCGCCCAGATCGAGGCGATGTACAAGCCGATGGAGGATCTCGGCCGGCAGCAGGAGGAGCTTGGCAAAAAACAGGAAGTCCTCGGCAAGCAGCAGGAAGATATAGGACATCAGCAGGAGCAAGCCAGCGTACCAACTCCCGACATGAGCAAGGAGATCGCCGAGATCGAAGCTGCCATGACCAAGCTGAAGGCCAGCCAGGGCAAGAACCTGACACAGGACCAGTTCGCCGAGATGCAGGAAAAGCTTGGCGAACTGCAGGGTCGTATCGGAGAAATCCAGGGAGAAATCGGCTCAAAGCAAGGTGAATTCGGCGAGCGCATGGGCGAACTCGGCTCGAAAATGGGCGAGCTCGGCGAACAGATGGGCCGCCTCGGTGAGCAGCAGGGAAAGATCGCTTCCCAGGCCGATCAGAAGGTCAAGTCCATCATCGATCAAAGCCTGAAAGACGGAAAAGCACACCCCATCCAATAGCAGATCTTCATGCGCGGGATTCCGCCCCGTGGCGTAGAATCCCGCCCATGATCAACGGCGCACATCTTCTCCTCTACAGCCGCGATCCCGATGCGGATCGCGCTTTCTTCCGTGACATGCTCGGGTTCCCATCGGTCGACGCCGGCGAGGGCTGGCTGATCTTCGCCATGCCGCCTGCAGAACTGGGTATTCACCCCGGCGACGGTAATTTCCTAGAGCGCCACGCCGATCACGAGCTCTCCGGCACCATCCTCTACCTCATGTGCGACGACCTGCCGCAGACAGTCGACACGTTGAACAGCAAAGGTGTACAGACAACCGCGATCACGCAGGCGGGCTGGGGAACCACGACCACAATTCGCCTGCCCGGAGGTGGCGGCCTCGGTCTTTATCAGCCTCGCCATGCCACCGCACTGCACTTGAGACAAAGCCCATCGTGATCATCGGCAATTCCGTGCTCCGACTGGAAGGTGTAACCTGTTCGGGCAAACTAGAGGAGCCTGACAATGTCTCTTTCGCCTCGCCTCGAAGTCGCGTCGCAGAACTTCAACATGAATTCCCGATTTCTGAAACAGGGCCTGACCGGCTTCACAGGCGAGGATTGGCTGAAACGCCCCAACGACCGCACCAATCATATGCTCTGGATCGTCGGTCATCTTCTCTGGTCACGCTCCGCCGTACTGGCTCGCCTCGGCGACCAGTGGAAACTGCCCTGGATGAAGCTCTACGCCCGCGGAGAAAAGTGCGTCGAATGTCCCGACGCGCCGGCTCCCAATGAAGTAATCGCCGCCTGGGACGAGAGCTGCGCAAGGCTCAACAAGGCGCTGGATTCAGCAACCGAGGAGTTGCTCGATACACCAGCCGCTCAACCCGGTCCACCGAGCGCGGACGGAAAACTCTGCGGAACCATCAATTTCATGGTCCTCCACGAAACCTACCATGTTGGACAGGCAGCCTATCTGCGCTCGTGGCTCGGCAAGCCCAGCGTTATGGGATAATATGCAATCATATGGTTGCATATAAATCCCATGCATTAGCTGGGCTCCCCAACCCGCAGTCCTCGCGGGTTGTGATTGAGCCGAGGAGTCCGTACTTCGCTTTGGGGAAGAAGTAGGCGGCCCTTTTGATCTGCCGGCGCTTTGCGATGTCAGATTGTGCGCAATGGCGGCGTGAGGGGGACGATGCAAGGCGGGAATTTCTGAAGCGTGAAGGAGATAACGGCTGCGAGCTGATTGCGCGAAATAGATTCTTGACAGCATTTCCAACGCGTGACTATACTCCCGCCGTGTTTGAGTAAATCGCATTACTGGGTCAGTGATTCGACTCCATTCTTCCCCAGGGCACGATCCCCTACATGCAAGAGCGCGGGGGTTTCAAGGTTGACACGCTGAAACCGAGGAGAACCGCCCATGCTTCGTCTGCTCGAAGTGATCAGGAAATCTCTGCGTCAAAAACGAGTTGCAGTTCAACTAGGTGCGGCTTTCGCATTCGCGATCTTTTGCATCGCGCCGAGCAGCGCTCAGGTGATAGCGACGTACGACTTCGAAGATGGAACCGCGCAGGGCTGGACGTCGTTTAACGGCGCAACAATTCCTGTGTCGACGAGCGCTGCGGCATATTCCGGTTCACGTAGCCTGTTGACCACGACCGGCTCGAGTGGGCAGGGCGGACCATCGATCAACGTGGGCAGCGTGCTGCAAGCGGGAGCCAAGTACACGATCACAGGATATGTGCGGCTGACGAGCGGTGAGAGCGCGACGAATGCGAACTTCACGATCAGGCGGAGCGATGCGAGCTGTTCCGGGGGAACGTGCTACGACACGATCGGCGCGTACCAGACGGCAGTGAACGACTCTGGCTGGGTGGCGATCGGCGGATCGTACACGGTGACGACGACTGAAACCGGTCTGTCCCTGTATGCGCAGCTGGTCGGCGCGTCGACGGCACAATCGTTCTACCTGGATGATGTGGTGATTACGCAGACGGCCCCACCGCCGGGAGGGACCACGGTCGCGCACTACACGTGGTCGGATGGCGGGCTGGATGGGTGGTTTCCGTTTGGATCGGCAACGCTTACGAATGCGATGCCTTCGGTGCAGGATCCTGCGGGCGATACGAGCGCATTGCTTACGACGAACAGGACAGCAGGCTACATGGGGCCAGCTCTGAATCTGCTCAGTCTGAATCTGTCGGCAGGAGCGACGTACCAGGTCACGGCGTATGTGCTTCTGGCTGCGGCCGACCCCGCGAATCCAACAGTTACTCTTTCGACGAAGACGGCGGACTGTGCAACCGACGGAGCGTATGCGAATCTCGCGACCTCAGGACCGCTGTCGTCGACGACATGGACGAAAGTTCAGGGCACGTTCAGCTTCAGTAACCTGCCGGGGCCGCCGACTTCGCTCACTCTGTATGCGCAGTCGAGTAGCGCGACCGATTCGTTCTACATCAGCGATGTGACGATCAGCGAAGTTGCCCCGCCGCCGCCCGATCCGGGCCAGCAGGACAACAGCGGTATCAGCAGCACTTTCGAAGACGGCGGACTCGATGGCTGGAGTTCGCGGTCGGGCCAGTCGACGGTCACAAATGTCAGTGGGATTGCGCACGGTGGATCAAACAGCCTGCTGACGACCGGGCGCATTGCGAACTGGGATGGCCCGCAGATCAGCATCAGCAACAAGATGTACCCCGGCTCTGTGTACAACGTCAGCGGCTGGGTGATGCTGCAACCGACCGATGGAACCAACCACGTGATCAACGTCAGTCTGCAGACCACGCTGAATGGCACCACGAGCTATCCCGGTGTGAGTGGATATCCGGGCATCACGGTGCCGGCCGATGGTGCTTGGCACCAGATCAACGTGATGGGCTACAACATGTCGAGCGCATACGATCAGGGCGCGGCATTCCTCTATTTCCAGACGGTGCCGTCGGCCGGCGATGACCTGGTGTCGTTCTATATCGATGACTTCCAGGTCTCGTATGTGAACCCGCCGCAGATCCAGAAAGATATTCCGTCGATCTTTCAGACCCTGTCCCAGTTCTTCCCCATTGGCGCCGCGGTCGATATGACCGACATCTCGGGTCCGCACGCTCAGCTACTGACGATGCACTACAACAGCATCACTTCGGGTAACGACATGAAGTGGAGCTCGGTGGAGAGCACGAAGGGGAGCTTCAATTACACAAATGCCGATGCGCAGGTGGGGCTGGCCCAGTGCGCTGGAATGCGCGTTCGCGGCCATAACCTCGTATGGGCGAATGGATCGCAGGTGCCTGCGTATGCGGCCGGGGATGGCACGGATTCCGCGGCCAACCAGGCGCTTGTGACGGATAACATTCAGGAACACATCAAGAACGAGGTGCAGCACTTCGGGAACAAGGTTTATGCGTGGGATGTGGTGAATGAGCCGCTGGATCCCAGCCAGCCGGACTGCCTGGTACATGGTCCGTTCTACAAGGTACTGGGGGCCAGCTACCTGGACGTCGCGCTGCAGGCTGCACGAGACTCTGCGCCGGCGGGAACAAAGCTCTTTATCAACGACTACAGCACGACGGATGCGAATCGGCTGGCGTGCCTGGTGAAGGTGGTTGGTGATCTGAAATCGAGAGGTGTTCCTCTGGATGGGGTCGGGCATGAGATGCACAATGCCATCAACTATCCTTCGGTGCCGGCGATGGTGAATGCGATCGAGACGGTGGGAAATGCATTTCCGGATATCGATCAGCATGTAACCGAACTAGACGTGAGCGTCTACAACGCGGGCGATACGAAGTCGAATTACGGGAGCAATGTGCCGCCCGCGGTGCTCGCAGAGCAGGGTTGGCTCTACAAGGCGTACTTCGATGCGTTCAAGGAGCTGAAGGGCAGGCTGAGCTCGGTAACCATGTGGGGTATGGCCGACGACGATACGTGGCTCGACAGCTTCCCTGTGACGCGGAAGGATCATCCTCTGCCTTTCGACACGGGGCTGCAGGCAAAGCCCGCCTACTGGGGCATTGTGGATCCAACGAAGCTGCCCGGCTACGGGCTGAAGTTTGCGGTCACGCAGAAGGCCTCAACCGCAAACACGCGCACTCTAGCCGTCACAGCAACCAATGGCAACGTCGGTCCGGCATATGCGACTACGCTGACCGGGTTCACGCTGACGCAGACTTCCGGGCCGAAGTGCACGCCGAAAATTACGGCAGGTACAACACCCGTTGTGCTTGGGGATATCGCACCGAACGCGTCGGCGAGCGCTTCGTTTACGGTGAGCATTGCGGGATGCAATCCCCTGGCGCAGTTCAGGCTGAGTGTGCCTTGGAGTTCAGCGGTCTACGACACTGGAACGTTTGTGACGAATCTCAACTTCAATCGCGGGCAATGAGACGCAGTGACGGGCAAGCGCGCTGATTGAAAATAATTCGATATCATGCTGCGCCGTGCAGCGCCACGAGGCGTTCTGAGACGGCTTCGACGATTTGTTCGTGGACTTCGTCGATGCTGAGATTGCCTTCGATCAGGACGACGCGGTTGGGCTCGCGGCGAGCGATCTCGCGGTATTTCTCCCAGACACGGCGGAAGAACCCGCCTTGTTCCTGCTCGAAGCGGTTTTCGTCCTCGCCGGTTTTTGCGGCATGTTTTTCATTGCGACGCCGGGCGCGGGCGAGGCTTGCTTCGAGAGACGGCAACAGGAGCAGAGTGAGATCAGGCTGAAGGTTGCCACAGACAAGGCGGTGGAGTTCGAGCACGCGTTCTGAGCCGAGTTCGCGGCCCCCGCCCTGGTAAGCCTCTGTCGAATCTGTGAATCGATCGCACAGCACAACACGTCCAGCGGCTAACGCAGGCTCGATGACTTCGGCGATGGACTGAGCGCGGTCCGCGAACATGAGGGCCATCTCGGTCATGGGTGCGAGCGGCGTCGCGCCGGAGTCGAGCAGCAGGGCGCGGATGCGATCTCCGGTGGGAGTTGCGCCGGGCTGCCGGGTGACCACGGTCTGGATGCGTCGCTTCTCCATCCATGCGGCAAGGCGTTTGATCTGGGTGGTTTTGCCGGAGCCATCGAGGCCCTCCAGCGTGATGAACAATCCCCGAGGCATGGGGTGAGTCTAGGCTGAGACACCGAAGAACCGCAAGGACTTGCCGACAGGACAATCACTCTTGTGCGTAGTAACCGTGACCACTGTCCTTCTCTTGTGTTACAACAACTCGATTTCAAAATCCGGCAGAAAGAGAACGGTCCCTTGAGATCGGTTCCAATGCCCGCGACAAACGTCGTGCACTGACACGTTTTGATCGAAGAAGACACTATTCAATTGGAGTACCTGATGTTCAAGCTCTCTGCGCTCAAGCCGCTCACGACCGCTTTCATCATTGCGGTTGCATTTTCTGCCACCTCGCGAACTCAAGCTCAAAACCTTACGCTCGAAGGCCAGACCGGCGGATTCATCACGCCGACTGCTTATGTCGTTCTCAGCGAGAAGGGGCATGTGTGGTCGCATCCCGCAGTCGGTTATCACTTTGTAAATGCATCCAAGGTGATCGGCTACGTTCACACATTTTCGATTGAAGAGGGCATCGCGAATCGCTTCGAGTTTGGCTATACGCGGAGTGTCCACACCAAGGGAAACAGCCCAACCTTCAGTGGACTATGGGATTACTCCGGCATGAATGTGTTCAATGGCAAGGTGGTCGGGATCAAAGACGGGCAGTTCGGTCCGTGGACTCCGGGCATCGGCGCGGGTTTCGTTGTGCGCACGAATGACAAGTTTGTGAGTGGAGCGCTTAACGAACTCGAGACGGGAACGCTGAAGTCGTATACGAATGGCGACATCTATGTGGCGGTGACGAAGACGTGGCTTCATCCTCCCGTTCCGTTCCTGCTCAATGTTGGATGGAAGGCGACGAACGCGTCGATCTATGGGCTTGGTGGACAGGCTACGCGATTTGGTGGACGCTTGTTCGGCGGACTCGGGATTCCTTTGCCGCTCGGCCACAATCTCGCGGCTGTGCCGGCTGTAGGGTTCACGCAGGAGCCGCCGCAGGTGGTGAACCTGAAGCCGATTCTCTTTCCGCCCGGAAGTGGCGCGCACATTCCAACAACCATGGATTACGCAGTTCGCGTGACGCAGAAGGAGAACCCGCACTTCGCGTTTGATATCGGCGTGGGGCATGTTGCTGGTGTCATCGGAACGACCGCGGTTCCTACCGGGGTTGCGAATCCTCCCTTCGTTCTGGTCCCGATCGATCTGAAGGCGAACACGGTTGTCGGGACTGGTTTAAGCATCCGTTATTGATTTTGTGGATTCGTCCAGCCTCAACGAGGGCACACCATAAGTCATGCGCCCTCTGTTATCTACTGCTTTAGACATAACTAAAGTGACCGCTTGGGGTGCAACTTTGCATGGCGCTCAGGGTTTATGCATCCGTAGTCTGAATATGCTGCGGCAAATTCGGACCGCGAATTCCTAAGGGCATCCCGTCAGAGTGGAAGATGTTTCTGCGAAGCGGGCTAAAGAAACTGAAGGAGAATTTCCATGCAATACCTCCGAAAATCGCGATGGATGCTTTTGGCATTCCTGCTCTCTCTTGTTCCCGCGTCTTCTTTTGCGGGTGTTCTGATCAGCGTGAATATCGCGCCGCCGATCATGCCGGTTTACGAACAGCCGCCTTGCCCAGAGCCAGGCTGGATGTGGACGCCGGGATACTGGGCGTACGGGCCTGAGGGCTACTACTGGGTGCCTGGTGCGTGGGTTCCGGCTCCTTATGAGGGTGCACTGTGGACGCCGCCTTACTGGGGCTGGTCAAGCGGACTGTACATCTTGCATCCGGGCTACTGGGGACGCCATGTCGGCTACTACGGTGGGATTAATTACGGTTTCGGATACATGGGTGTCGGCTTCGTTGGTGGGTACTGGCACGGACACGACTTCCGCTATAACACGGCTGTGGTTCGCGTGAACAACGTGCATATCCGCAATGTCTATGTCGACCGCACCATCGTGCAACGCAATACGATCGTGAACGAGCGGCGTGTCTCTTTCAACGGTGGGCGTGATGGTATTCGTCACGACATGAGGCCGGAAGAGCGCGAGGCGATGCGCGATCGACACATGAGCGAAACGTCGGTGCAGATGCACCACATGGATGCGGCGCGCAGCGATCGCAATTTCTACGCGCGCAACAATGGCGGGCATCCGCAAACGGTAGCCGCCGAACGTCCCATGGGGTTCCATGGCAATGAGGGCAACAACAGGCCTCAGGCGCAGACGTTTAACAACAATCGCGGGCAGCAGAGCAGGCCGGAATTTCAGAGGCGGCAGGAACCGGCGCGCAACATGCAGCTGCAACAACGAAATAACGACCAACGCAACAACGATCGCGGTGCATTCAGCAACCAGAGCCGTCCGCAGCCGCAACAGCGCGGGTTTGAACAGCAGCCGCGCGGCAATTATCAGCAACCGCGCGGGAATGCGCAGCCGCACAACGAAGGGCGATCTGCTCCACAGGAGCGTGGTGGCGGCGGAGGCGGACGTCCGCAGCATGAGGACAAGGGCCACAGATAGACCCTGCTGAGACTGCTGATGCAAGAGAGGCCTGCGGTTAAAACCGTGGGCCTTTCATTTTTCGGGCGCGATCGCAGCTAGATTGTTGCGGGACGAATGCCGGCGAGCTCTATTTCGAGGCCGCCGAAGTCGGGATGGAGATTTTCGCGGATCCGGTATGCCACGTCGATTCGGGTGCCCTGGGTGAGGCCCAGTTCGGCCGAGCGTCCGGCCATGTCCCATCCGACGGCGCGGGTAGCGCCTGTTCCGTCGTGTGCGAGTTCGAGGCGCAGATGGCGCTCCTTCATGAGACGCGGCGCAGAAACAAGGCTAGTATTACGCGCCATGAAGATGGGCTCAGGATTGCCGTGTCCCAGAGGCTCGAGCTTGCGCAGCCAGCCGGCGAGGACAGCGGTGACCTGGTCGAGCGGAAGCTCGGCGTGAATATGCAGATCGCGCTCCGGCTCGCGCTGGGCAAGGCGTTCGGCGGCGCAATCGGCCAGGCGGCGTTTGAGCTCAGGCAACGACTCGGCGGGAAGGGCGAAGCCTACTGCAAAGGCGTGTCCACCGAAACGGGTGAAGAGGTCGGAGCAGGTCTCGATGGCGGAGAGGAGATGAAATTGGTCGACGGAGCGTCCGGAGCCATGGGCCACACCATCTTCCACGCTGATGACCAGGGCAGGCTTGGCGGTGCGTTCCACGACGCGCGAGGCGAGGATTCCGATGACGCCGCGATGCCAGCCGTCGCCCTCGACGACAACCATGCGTGCTGCAGCAAATTCGGGATCGGTGGCGAGGCGATTTTCAATGGTCGCAAGAGCGCGAGCTTCTGTTTCGCGGCGTTCGCGATTGAGGCGGTCGAGCTTGTTGGCGAGTTCCGTGGCCCGGGCTGCATCACGGGTGCAGAAGAGCTCGATGATTTCTGAAGCGACGTCCATGCGGCCTGCGGCATTGATGCGCGGCGCGAGGCGGAAGGCCACGTCGAATCCTGTGAGAGGTTTCGATGCAGGATCGAGTTGCGACGCAGCGAAGAGCGCGCGCAAACCTGCACCGACGGGGCGACGTAATTCGCGAAGCCCGAGAGCAGCGATGATGCGATTTTCGCCCTTCAAAGGGACGGCATCGGCGATGGTTGCGATGGCGGCGATCTTGAGAAAGCTGGGCAGCAGTTTGTTGCGCGTGCGTTCGGCATCGTGGCGCTGGAGCAGGGCTTGCGCGAGCTTGAGGGCAATCGCAGCGCCGCAGAGGGATTTTTCCGGATAGCTGCAGCCATGCTGATTTGGGTTGAGGACGGCCAATGCTGCGGGAAGAGAATCGTCGGCGCGCGAGAGGTGATGGTCGGTGATGATCAGGTCGAGGCCGAGGTTGCGAGCTGTTTCGGCCTCGGCAAAGGCGCGCATGCCGGTGTCGACGGTAACGACCAGGCGAACGCCATCGGCGAACGCAGATTCGAGCACAGCTGATTGCAGGCCGTAGCCTTCGCGAATTCGATGCGGGACGTGGAAATGGACCACTCCGCCGAGAATCTCAATTGCGGTTTTCAGCAACACCACGGCGGTGGTTCCGTCGACGTCGTAGTCCCCATAGAGGAGAATGGGTTCCTTGCGTGCGATTGCAGCCTCGATCCGCTCCACTGCAGGCTGCATTCCCAGCATCAGAAGGGGATCGTGCAGATGAGCGACTTCGGGGTTGAGAAACGCGAAGGCCTCGCTTGATTCGGTGATTCCGCGGGCGACCAGAAGCTCAGCCAGCACCAGGGGGATGCGCGCAGCTGAAGCCAATTCCTCGGCTTCGCGAGGATGGGGCTCAGCGAGAATCCAGCGTTGACGTGGAGCAGTGAGGACTGCGGGCCCGCTCTGCATTGCGCCGGCGGCGCTCACCCTGCTTACTCGTCCTCTTCGTCGTGTTCGTGATCGTGGTCTTCGATGACGATATCGTGGAAGCTCTCAATATCTTCGAGGAGCGACTGGAAGCGCTCGTACCACTCGGTGGTGCTCTCGTGCAGAATGACGATTCCCTGGTGGATGAAACCGAGTTGGATGTAGCCGATCATGCCGGCGTACTTGCGAAGCCACTGCGCTTCGACCAGTTCGGTGGCTTCCTCGTCGGGGAAGTTCATTTCACCCGCCTCTTCAACGAGGCGGTCGAGTTCTTCACGCTCGAGGCGCATCTCGCTGAAGGTGACAAATGGCGCGCCGACGCGCTTGGCCATTTCGACGAAGTCTTTCCACGAATCTGGATTGTCTTCGCCCTCCCACACGATGGAGGGGATGTCCTCCGTTACGTATCCTGGAAGACGGACGAGACCGTGGCCTTCGATGAAAGCCACCATATCGTCCTTGAGCGACAGTAGATTGTCCGTACCCATTGTCAAGCAATCATTCTCTCAGATACCACCCGGTCAAGAGCGGTGAAATGTGGAAAGCCGGCGATCATCGCTATCTGTGGGGATCTGCGCGAAGGGTTGGGTGCGATGGCCTTGTAATCTGGAGATGGAGGTACACTTTTGCCAGTTTTCAAGCATCACGTCTTCGTCTGCCATAACATCCGCCCTGAAGGTGCTCCGCGGCCATCGTGCACCACGGACGGCAAGAGCGAATTGCACACGCAGCTGCAACAGCTTTCGAAGACCGCTGGTCTGGGAAATACGGTCCGCATCAACAAGTCCGGCTGCCTTGACCAGTGCGAGCACGGCCCGACGGTGGTGGTTTACCCGGAGGCAGTCTGGTACGGGCATGTAAAGCCAGAGGATGCCGCAGAGATTGTGCAGGAGCACCTGATCAACGGGCGTCCGGTGGAACGGCTTCGGCTTGCGGATGAGTGTGTAAATACGAAGAGCTGTCCGCACCGGGTGCCGGTGAGCAGTGGGCAGTGAGCAGGAGACATGGAGCGGTGGACACTGGACAGGGGATCGTTCTCCAGTCGGTTGATGCTGTGTTCCCACTCTTCAGCGGGATTTGCTGAGATATACACCCTTGGGGCGGATGCGTTATCTTTATTACTTACGCCCATGATCTTTTCTCGCGAATACATTGGGTATCTCGCCCGCCGCACGGTCAAGCACCTCATCGACGCCAAAATGATCACTACAAGTGACTTGAAAGGCACGGAGGCGCGCGTCACCGAGGGTCTCACCGACGAGCTTTCGCTCGAGGACCGCATCAATGAGGAGGTGCGCGTCATTCTCGACGCCTACTCCGAAGAAATGCGCAAGTCGGGAGCGCAGTACCAGGAGATGTTCAAAAAGGTAAAGGGCGAGCTGGCGAAGAAGTACAAGGCGGTGCTATGAGGATCAGCCGCGACAAGCTCAACAAGCTGGCTCACACCGTGGCCGACACCTTGGCCGACATCGACCATGTCGGATTCATGGAGGATCGCAATACGATTCGCCAGGAAGCGCGCAAGGCGTTGGAGAACCTGCTGATGGAAGAAGGGCGAATCGACACTGCGGCAAGGCAGAAGATCGCGTCGCAGCGGAAGATCATCCTCGAGGGTTCGCAGGAGTGGGAGATTCTGTACCGCAAGTACTACAACGAGGAAGTGCGGAAGCTCGGCATCTAGAGCTCTCCTGCGCAGCCTCCCAGGTTTTGCATCCAATTGATTTTTTGATAGATTAAGAGAGCGGCCGTCAGGCCGACCCCCTCCCAATGTGGCGCTATCGTCTAGGGGTTAGGACGTGAGATTCTCAATCTTAAAACACGGGTTCGATTCCCGTTAGCGCTACCAGATATTCGACGCTAAGGCCCGCTCATGAAGCGGGCTTTTCCATTTGCTTCGAAAACCTGTTGTCGCCCACTGGTGATCGGTCGCGCTTATCGTGATACACAGTCTGGTACACGGCTGAGGAATCCATGGACCTTCCGCAATTCTGGAGAAAGACTGGAACGGATTGCTCCGTCAGGAGAACTAGAGATGAACGAACCTGCCAAGCCGGCCAGGACGCGGATGGTTCAGGCGCGCCGACGGGGGCTCGCAATCGGAGTCCTGCTCGTAGTCGTTCCAGCGCTTCTTTTGATCGGGGCGAACGCGCCATTCATTCCTTACGTGGGTGGCTATGGATCCCTGGACGTCTCGCTTTGGTCAGCGTGGCTGGTGGTGCTGGCATTTGCAGGAGGCGCGCTCATTTGGATCTGCGGTCAGGGAAATGTGCGTCGCTTCCTTTCCGCCTTTGCACTGCTCACTGTTCTATGTGCGGCAACGGCTACATTTCGACTGATTGCTTTGGCACGCGCGAATAACGTGCATGTGACGGCTGCAGAACTCTTCGGCTTCACTGGCAGCCTGGCATCGGTACCACCGGATGAAGTGGTGGTGTATGCGCATGATCTTGGCGAGGCCTTGAACTTGTTGATCTACACGCCAAAGGGGAAACCGCCAAATGGCGGCTGGCCAATTCTGATGTATGTGCATGGGGGCGGTTGGGTGTCGGAGTCCAGTGCGGCGCGCAGTGCTGACATGCGCTGGTTCGCGAATCAGGGTCTGCAGGTGCTCTCGATCGACTACAGTCTCTCCGACAAGCGAAGGCACCTTTGGGATCGCGTCACGGATCAGATCGGCTGCGCCATGGCCTGGACTGACGCTAATATCGCATCCCGAGGCGGCGACCCGAGCCGTATATCGCTTATGGGTGAGTCAGCCGGAGGCAATCTCGTAATCAATGCGGCCTATCTGGCCAATGCCGGCAAACTGCAATCAAGTTGCGGAGGAAGAGTACCTCATATCAATGCCGTGAGCGCAATTTACCCGGGCGTTGACCTCGTTGCAATTCATAACAACACCTACTGGGGAGCGGGACCGGACGTAAAAGCGATGGTGACGGAATATATGGGCGGCTCGCCGCAGCAATTTCCCGAACGCTACGCGGCGGTTGCGTCAGCCCCAAAGATCACCCCTTCTGCTCCCCCGACCCTGCTCTTCATCACAGAAAACGATCACCTGGTGCCTCCAGATAGCATGCGAGGCTTCGACGCGAAGGCCCGCCAGGCGGGCGTCCAGGTGCGCACGATTAGTGTGCCTTACGGTGAGCACGGCTTCGACCTGACCGGCATCGGGAATGTAATTGTTCGACAGGTTACCTGGCAGTTTCTCAGGGAGTACGGTCGCGACTCTTAAAAGATTTCAACTTTAAAGGGAAGCCCGCCGCCAGGTTCTTCACCTTAAAACCGGCAACCCGCCAAAAGAGCTAGAACGATCGGTGAGCGAGGCAGGGCGTGGGATCAAAGTGGGGTGAAACCTTCGGCTCGCAAAACCCGTCCTAGTCTCTGATCGCCGTGATGATATCCAATTGCAGAATTTGCGTAGGAAACCAGACTATTGAATTACAAGTACGAGCCGAAGCGACGGGCGAATGGCGCTGGTCGGTTCTAACGCCGCGAGGCAACGCCATGGAAGAGGGGAGCACCCCGAGTAAGCTGTCCGCGCAGATCATTTCTCAACGAGCGCTTGAGGAGCGACTCCGAGTGGCAGGCCTGGCATACGCCGTGACCGACAGTTATGAGTGGAAGGATCTGGGCGGTGCGGGATCCAGGTATTTGCTCGACGAGCTTTGAAAATTCGTTGCCGGCGCATCTGAAGCGCTGCCGTATCTCTAGCGCTGAGACTCTCTCAAAGAGGCACCCTTTGCTTTTTGGCGCCAATGTCCTGGTTGATAGCAGCCTCAGGCTCAGCGAAACCGAAGGCGCAGGCTCATCAGGGCTAGCGACTCTTCGGTGTACGAATGAATAGGAAGAGACCCTCGAAGGCTGCGGGAATCAAAACATGCCAGCTGCTGGATACGATTTCTCCCGGCTCTTGAGTGTTACGGGGCCACTCGAGTGGTTTTCCACGAAGACGACGGAAGAGGAACCGAATGAGATTCGGTCGCTGTTGCGGAAATTCTGACAAGAGCAGGAGCCAATAAGAAAACGAGTTTCGGGCTTCGCGCTCAATGGTTGTGCGGCTGAGGGGTGGGTGGTGGACCGCTGCCGAGGGGACGTACACCACCCGGTGACCTCGAGAGAGGAGCCAGACAAACGCGTAACTCTCTTCGGCGATCTCGAACGGCGCACCGCGGCCGAGGCGCTCATCGAAGAAGCGGCCATCAGGAAGAGCACTTCTTCGAAACGCCATATTGGCTCCGAAACCAAGTCCACCGAACGCCGCGATCTCGACCCAGTGTGGATGCTGATTGTTGATTGATCTCGATTCGTGAGGTTCCTCTCCCTCTCGGGAGTCCGGTGTGATCACGCGCCCGGTGCTCGCTCCGGTTTCCGGGTCAGAGAAGGGCGCTACAAGATGCGCGAGCCAATCCGGCTCAGGAATTACATCGTCGTCGATAAAGGCAATGACTTCGGTACGACACTCACTCAGGGCGCGATTTCGTGCACGGCTGAGGCCCGGTATCGGCTCAACGGAGTAGCGGGCTTTGCTTTCCAGCGCAACTCTGCGGGTTGCATCGTCTCCCTCCGAGTTATCAATGACAAGAATTTCAGCGGGAGGAGGATTGAGCAAACGGACCGCCGCTAGACACTTTTGCAGGAGAGCCGGGCGATTGCGAGTACAGATAACAACGGTAGAGGAGGTTGAGAAATCGCCCGATATGATTGAGTTCGTCGCCTTTTCCGGAGCTCCAAGCAATGAAACAGACCTCATTCATCTCGGATGTGCGCCACGCATGCACGTCCGATTGAGCCGAAGCAGCCGGCGGAAGTCCTCGCGCTCCAACCTTCAAGTGAATTGTAGCGGATCAGACGCAGTGAATTCAGGCAGATCAAGCCTGAGTGTGGCAGGTGAAGGCCGAAATTTGGAGGATTGTTCTGACCCCCAAGAGAGGGTTTTTTCAATTTGCAAATCAGACCCAGCTCTGAATGCTGCATTTTATGAAATCAAGATTCGATTTCTCGCAGAGTGGCAAACGTGTCGATGACCCCTTGTTCAAGGGAAGTGGTTTTGAGCTCGCAACCCGTGTCTCGCAAACCGGTGAGATCAGCTTCCGTAAAGTGCTGGTATCGGCCTTCGAGGTCGGTGGGGAAAGGGATGTATTCGATCGGAACCTCTCCGTGAACGGCCATGAGGGCGTGGGCGACATCATTGAAACTGCGGCTTGCGCCGGTGCCCGCATTGAATACCCCTCGATACTCAACCGCTTTCCCGGCTTTGGCGGCGTAGGGACCGATCTGGGCAAAAAACATATTCAATCGGGCCAGATCGCGAACATACACAAAATCCCTTCGCTGTTCACCGTCCGCATACCCTCCTGTTCCAGCAAAGAGACTGACTTTTCTCTTCTCCTTCATCTGCTTGCTGAAATGGTGAATCACGGAAGCCATCCGTCCCTTATGCTGCTCACGAGGGCCGTAAACGTTGAAATAACGAAGCCCGACAGCTGTGATAGGGACCCGGTCCAGAGCGAGTTCATTCCTGAAATAGTTGTCGAATGCCAGCTTCGAGAACCCGTAGATGTTGAGTGGGTGCTCATTCTGAAGAGTGGGCGTAAAGCGGCCTGGCCCCGAGTGCCCATAAACTGCCGCAGTAGAAGCAAAAACGAGGGGAGCACCCTTTTGGATCGCGAAAGCCAACACTTCCTTCGAATATTGGAAGTTGTTGTCCATCATATAAACGCCATCGTCTTCGAGTGTGTTTGAGCAAGCTCCCTGATGAAAAATTGCTTCGATCGATCCGGCCCGGAGAGAATTCTCCGCGATGGCTCGACGGAAATCACGCTTATCGAGGTAGTCGACATAACGAGCTCCGAGCAGATTCGCAAATTTCTTTGTGTTCGTCAGATTGTCGACGATGAGAATTTCCGTGATGCCGTGAGCATTCAACTCGTGAACGAGATTACTGCCGATGAAGCCGGCACCACCTGTGACGATGAACAAGAGAAATCTCCTTGAGAGAATTGTTGCAAAAGGTGAGACACGATCCTCGATCGGTCTCTTCGAGATTCAAATCGAAAGCAACGCCAGCCTAACCTGGATCGCCACCCAAGCAGGGCGCTACATGCCCGCGATTTCCTGATGATAAATGAGCTTTGTACCACGTCGCTTTTGAGTGCGAACCGAGCGTGGCATTTTGCACATCGTCAACACTGCACGTATACTTTGGCCAGAGGTTCGCTTCAAAGGACCTTCTTCCCTGGTCCATTCGGACGGTGCCGGCGACTACTCTTCGGCGTTGTATTCAAAATGTTTTGCGAACTCGTTGATTGACATCTGCAAAGTTAATATTGAAGGCGCCGAGCACGAGGTTTTTCGATCAGCCCCTGATGGACCTTCTGCTCAAGTTCAGGTATATCGTCAGTTGAATTGCATGACGTGTCGAGGGCCCCGGGCATTCCCGAAGAGCGTTACGACTCCTGGTTCCGGGACATTGCCGACAATGCCAATTGCTAGAGCAGTGCAGACACAGAGGTGGGTGTTTCAGGGACCTTTGCACGAGCCCGGTTATCCAGGCGCGACTTTCATCAATGGGATCGCACTTAGAAACTGAATAATCACAAATGGCACCAGAGACTAAAGTTCAAAGAGTCTTAATCTACCGGATCGGCAGTCTGGGCGACACAATAGTTGCCTTGCCGTGTTTCCATCTGATTGAGCGCGAATATCCCGATGCAGAACGGATTCTTCTCACGAACTTCCCAGTGCACGCGAAGGCGCCTGCTTCGGCTGCCGTGCTCGCGAATTCAGAGCTTGTTCATCGATATATGCAGTACACGATTGGGACTCGTAATCCATGGACGTTGTTGCGGCTCGCGAGAAGCATCCGCCAGTTTCGCCCTGATGTTCTCATTTACTTGATGCCCCCGCGGAAGATCGACACCGTCCGGCGCGATGTGTGGTTCTTCAGAGTTGGATGTGCGGTAAAGCGCATTGTAGGGCAGCCCATAGATGCAGATTCTGCCAGAGCACGTCAGTCGGTGACGGGCCTGTATGAGGCCGAGGCAAGCCGCCTTGCACGGACGCTGGGTGAACTCGGCGATGCTGCACCAGATGATTTGAAGAATTGGGATTTGCGGCTCACACAATTAGAGAGAGACGCAGCTGCCGCCGCGCTCGGCGATCTGTTCGGCAAGCCTTTGATCGTATGTGGCCCCGGAACGAAAATGCAGGCGAAGGACTGGGGCAAGGAGAACTGGCGTGCTTTAGTTACGATGCTCGGCGAGCGATATCGCGATTATGGGCTCGCGATCATCGGAGCCAAGGAGGAAGCGTCGATCGCCGACTACGTATCGGCGGACTGGCCTGGGCGCAAAGCTAACCTTTGTGGGCGACTAAGTTTGCGTTCCACGGCAGCTGTTCTCGAACGCGCTTCTGTGTTCATCGGACCAGATTCCGGACCGATGCATCTGGCAGCTTGTGTCGGAACTCCCTGCGTGATCGCCTTTTCCGCACGCGGTCTTCCTGGTGTCTGGTATCCCTTTGGGGCACAGCATCGCGTGCTTTATCGAAAGGTAAGTTGTTTCGGCTGCAATCTCGAAACGTGCACAGCTGAGTCTCGGCGATGTCTTACGTCGATCACCGTCGCGGAGATGGCTGCCGCGGTTCAGTCGGTCATGCCGCCAGGAGTGAGTGCGCATCGATCCGCCTGATTCTGTATGGGAAGATCTGGTTGATGCGGAACGTGACTCTGCGAAGCGGAAAATTGCGCGTTCTAGAACATGCGTAAGTCGCCGGCGGGCACCGGCGAGAATTTCAACAGGCCTAGTTCTCCGGCCAGACGCTCCAGTTTGCCGCGGGTGGATGCACTGGGAGGAACGAGCGGCAAACGGACGTTATCCGAGGTACGGCCCATCAGGTTGAGAACTGTTTTCACCGGGCCAGGGTTTGATTCCCAGAAGTTAGCGTCGAAGAGGCGACCGAAGCGGCGCTCGATCTCGCGAGCTTCTGCCCAGTCATCGTGGAGAGCTGCGTTGATCATGCGCGCCAGTTCCGCTGGAATCTCATTGGATGCAACACTGATCAATCCCTGCGCGCCCACACCGATTGCGGCAAGGGCCAGGTTGTCATCGCCAGAGAAGATCTTGAAGGTAGATGGCAGCGAGTGGACGAGTTCGGCGATCTGAGGCAGCTTTCCGCTGGCTTCCTTGATGGCCTGGATGTTCGGCGCGGCTTCGGCCAGCCGAACAACGGTCTCGGGATCGAGGTTCACGCCGGTTCGGCCGGGGACGTTATACAGGCAAACAGGGAGTGGAGCGACCATCTTCGCGAGCGCGAGGAAGTGCTGGAACTGGCCTTCCTGCGTTGGTTTGTTGTAATACGGATTTGCAGATAGAACGGCATCGACGCCGGGAACCTGGCGCAGAATTGCCGCCTGACGCAGGAGAACCCGCGTGCAGTTGTGGGTGCAGCCGGCCCAGACGGGCACGCGGCCGGCAGCGGCTTCGATGACGATGCGGATGGCCTGAAGCCACTCCTGCTCATCGAGAGTAGCCGCTTCGCCGGTGGATCCGCAGGCGACGATGAAGTCGATGCCTGCGTCAACTTGCCAGTTCACAAGCGCCCAAAGCGCCGGTTCATCGATGGTTCCGTCCGCCCTGAAGGGGGTGACGATTGCCGTGCCACAGCCTGTTGTTTCCATCATGAAAAGTGTATATCGATGGAGCCCTGCAAGGCGCTGTGACGAAGATCAGTCGTATTCAGATTCGAGCATCGACATGAGGTGAAGGTCGAACCAGCGATCGTCGCGTTGGGCGGCTTCGCGCATGACGCCCTCCTGTTTGAATCCGAGGCTCTCGTAGAGATGGCGTGCGCGGGCGTTGTCCTCAAAGACATCCAGGAACAGGCGATGAGCGCCGAGCTCGCGAAAGGCTATTCGGAGGATCTCCGTGAGGATGCGACGTCCAACGCCACGGCCGGGCGTGGCGACTACGACGCGCTTCAATTCGATGGAGCGGGAATCTTCGCTGAGACCGCGCAGGATGACATATCCGTCGATTTCGCTATCGTTCTGGTTCACGTAGTAGCGGGCATCGCCGCCGGTCAGGGTAGTGCGGTGGCGATCTTCGCTCCACTGGCCGACAAATTGGCGGGCGATCGGATTTCCCTCAAGAGCCATGATGGCTGGGAGGTCGGCGACAGTGGCGAGGCGCAGAGGCATGGGGATGTGACGATTGTATCGGTGGCGGGTCTCGAACGGGTTCATGAGCACGAAAGTCGGGTATCCGATTGAACCCGCACATGACGAAAGGCATGTGGGTTGCATGGTCCGGTAGTTCCATCTAGGTCACAGACCCGTTACGATGTCCGTTACAGGGCCGAAATTCAGCGTGCGCAAGCTGTAGGGGAATTTGACAGTCTACGCAACAAGCTGAATCCAAAGAGGCTTTGAGCTGCGGTGTCGTGGGTGGCTCGCAGGCAGTTTTGATTTCCCAGATCCGTTTCACAGCCGACTTCAGGGCGGAGCTGTATCGCGCCTGTGCCAGCTATGTCGAACCGCAGTCCTGCCGCCGATGCTAAACACAGCGGCACGATGAATCGACAGCGAATGAGAAGAGGATCGAGGATCATGATCGCCAGAGCTGAGATGTCGACCAACACGCAGATCGCCGAACCGCAGGGCACGAGCGGCCCCAAGGGCATGGCGGTTGCGCTGATTGGTCCGAATGACGCGCATCGACAGATTGTTGCCAGGGCCCTCGCCTCCGCGGATGGCCGCAAAGTTCACGAGTTTATCGACTATCCTGCGACTCTCAATGACCTTGCGCGGATGATGGAGACCAAGTTCGATGTCGTGCTGGTTGACGTCGACACCGACGAGAGCTACGCGCTTCAGATCATTTCGAAGCTGGCGGAACTGGGTCCGACGGTCATGGCGTACTCTGCCCGCACGGACGAGGATTTGCTCAAGAGCTGCATGCGCGCAGGAGCGCGTGACTTTCTGCCGCTACCTTCGGAAAACGGGTCCGCATCGACGTCGGCTTTACCCACTTCAACGTCCGTTGCTGCCAGACCGGCAGCCGTTCCGCAGCCAGTAGCGAAGCCGCTACCGAATTCGGCCCCGCCTACTACTCCGCGTTCGAACGTTACACCGATCATTCCCGAGAAACGAGTCGAGCCTGCGGCGGAGACGAAACCTGCGCGTGTTCCTGAAGCGAGTACATTTCCCGACATTCTGAAAGAAGCAGACAATGGGAGAGCCGCCGCCGAGCCGGAAGTTCCGACGGCAGCAGAGGACTCGGATTTCGCTGCGTGGGATGCCGTAAATCTTCGAAGGGCCTCAATGCCGGCGGTTCCCAAGCCGGACGCCCGCCCGCGTCCTGCTCTGGTGCCGGAGAAGCGCAAAGCTCCTGAGCCGGCGCGGGTCGTGGTGCCGCCGGTGGAAGAGAAAGAGCCGGCGGTTGAGGCTGCTCCTACGCCAATCGCGGTGCCAATCGAGCGTCCTCCGGTATCGGTAGATATTTTCCGTTCTTCGATGTTCCAGGCAGAGCATAGCGAAGCTGATGAGAAACAAAGCGCGAACGTGATGAAGTGGATCCTGATCGCGGCCGGACCGGTTGTGCTCGCTCTGGTATTGCTGGTTGTCTTCACCCGGTCGTCGACTCCGAGTTCAGCGGCGACTGCAAATGTGAAGCCGGCACCCGCTGTTTCAACGCCAACTACTGAGCCTGCAAAGGAAAATGATCCGACTGCAAAAGATCGCCTGATCGTGAATGCCACCGGAAAGCTCGGCAGCGATATTCAGCCGAAGCCAAGCGCAGCCCAACCGCAGGTCGCGGACCAGACGAGCGCTCAAGAGACAGCGGCACCCGCACCGGTTTCGCCGGATGCCATGGCCGCGCAGCTGGTGGCGCCCACACGCATCGCCGGACAGATCAAGAGGAATGCACCGGCAGACGAACCACCTCCGAGCGCTCCATCAACGGTTTCTCTGTACGACAACAATTCGGTACCGGGGTCGGTGTTTGGATCAGGACCGAAGGCGAAGGTGATGCCGCATGTGGTGCCTATCTCCGCCGGAGTCGCAACAGGGATGATCGTGCACAAGACTGCGCCTGTTTATCCGAGGTTCGCACAGGATGCGCACATTACAGGAACAGTGGTGCTGAAGGCGACCATCACCAAGCAGGGATCGATTGAAGGCATCCAGGTGCTGAGCGGGCCGAAACTACTGGCTCCCTCTGCCGTAGATGCGGTGAAGACGTGGAAGTACAAGCCCTACATGCTTGACGGCGCTCCCGTCGCGGTGGAGACGAACATTACGGTTGTCTTTGGCGGGAAACAGTAGCCAAAGATCTCCTACTCAATTCTCTGAAGGGCGCTCGATGTGGTCGATCACGACTACATCGAGCGGCGCTTTTGCTGGTTCGAGCTTGAGGCCGAGCTGGTCCTTGAGGGCGGTGAAAAGGGAAGGTCCGGCATCGGGGAATTGATCATTGAAGGCCCAGTTGAGCGTCACGTCATATCTCCCCTTCAATCCGGTTCGGTCGACGATGACGCGGCCGGCGAAATTCGACAGACCGTTTGCCAGACCCGAAACGCCGATGCTCTCACTCTTAAGAGTGCATGTGCTGCTCACGTTAACGTTGTAGCCGCTGTTCTCGGATGAGGATGCTTCTCTCAGTTTGGGTCCGCCGTTGGCGATCACAAGATTGTAGACCGGCAGCTCTTTCGTAGACTGACTGATCTTCAGTTTGAACCGATCCGCCAGTAGCGTTCGCAGCATCAGGGTGTTCTGGGCGTCTCGGCCTTCGCTCGACAATTTCGCAAGCGCTTCCGCGTTGTCCGGATCCAGCTTGGCCTCCATATCGAATGTGTCCGTGTCGACCCAGGACGGAAGACCTGATATCTGATCGGGCATGACCAGTTGATATGCAGTCATGATGAGGCCGCGAACACTGACATCGCTGCCGGCAATACCGGAGGCACTATATCTCCATCCGGAGAATGTGTCTGAAGGATCCTTTTTGTGGGGCTTCAGAGAGACGACGTCGTACGCCGCGGGAATCGCGGAAGGTTTTGCGGACTCCTGGCCGGCAGTCCTTGTTGCCTGCTGTGCGTATTCGGAGCGCCCAAAGAGAAGAACCAGAAATGCGAGAGAGGTCAGTTTTCGAACCGTTCCAGCGGGGGTGAGCATGGCAGTAGCCTCCGCAATCCAACGATGACAACCAAGGTAGAAGAAGCCCGACATTCCAGGCAAACAGTTCAGAGCTGGTCGAAGATCTCGCGGAACTCCCATGCGCCGGATTTATCGTGAACCCACTCGGCTGCGCGGACGGCGCCCAGCGCGAATCCGCGACGTGAGAAAGCGTCGTGGCGCAGCTCGATGACATCATGCTCGCTGGTCGCGGTGACGATGTGCTCGCCCTTGGCATCCCCAATGCGGTGGGATTCGACGGGGACATCGATACCGGGCTGCACGGAGTGGATGATCTCCTTGAGCGTGATCGCGGTTCCGGAGGGCGCGTCGAGCTTCGAGGTGTGGTGGGTTTCGCTGATGGAGAATTTGTATCCTTCGATGCGGGCCAGTTCTGCGGTGAGCCGGAAGAGCTTCTGCACGCCGATGGAAAAGTTGGTGCCATAGAGGAGCGCACCGCTGCGGCGGTGAGCGATGGCCTTCAACTCGGGGAGTTGCGCGTACCAGCCTGTGGTTCCGACGACAATGCGGCTACCGAGCGCGAGGACGGCACGGATGTTTTCGATCGCGGCATCGGGCGTAGTGAAATCAATGACAGCGTCGACGCCGGCGAGGCTGGGAGCGGTGAGGGCTGATGCGTGCTCGTTTTCGTTGATGTCGAGTGTGCGCACGCTGTGGCCGCGCTCCCGCGCCACTTCGGCGACGAGCGAACCGGTTTTTCCTTTACCCAGGATGAGGAGAAGCATGTGTGTAGAGCTCCTAGCTGCTAGCTTCTGGTTTCTAGCTTGAGGCCGGGTGGTGATTCGAATCGAGATTATTCATCCTGGAGCAGTTTCACAAGTCCGATCATGATCAAACCAATACCGACAAGCCCAAAGACCAGCTTGCCTGACAAAGGGGAGACCTCCTTCTCTTTACGAAGCGGCATGCCTTCCACATAGAACCGCTTGCCCCAGATTGCGACCAAGCCTGCGATGATGAGAACCGAGTTCAGCGGGTAAGAAGGAGCTAATAGCCCGAAAGCTAGGGGCTCACGGCTGCTTTCCGTGCTTCCACGTCGAAGATGCTGGGGTCGGGGTCTTTGAAGAATGCTGCATGCAGTGATCGGACTGCCTCGTCTGCGTCTTCTTCGTCAATCATGAAGCTCATGTTGATTTCGCTGGCGCCCTGCGAAATCATGCGCACGTTGACGTGCCTGATAGCGCCGAAGACCTGCGCAGCCATTCCGCTCTGCCCGCGGATGTCTTCGCCGACCAGGCAGACCAGGGCTTTCTTCCCCTCATAGTTCACGTCAGCCAGCTTGCTGAGGTCAGCGGCGATGAGCGGCAGCTTGTCGTTGGAGTCGACGGTGAGCGAGACGGAGACTTCGCTGGTGGAGACCATGTCGACCGGGCACTGGTGCTTGTCGAAGATATCGAAGATGGCCTTCAGGTAGCCGTGAGTCATGAGCATGCGGCTGGCGACGACATCGATGATGCTGAGCTTCTTTTTGACAGCGATTGATTTGAAGGGACTGTTGCAGTGGGGTGCGACGGAGATGATGCGGGTGCCTTCGTTCGCCGGATTTTTGCTGTTGAGCACAAAAACCGGGATGCTCTTCTTGACCGCGGGCAGAATGGTTGCCGGATGGAGCACCTTGGCTCCGAAGTAGGCGAGTTCGGCCGCTTCTTCAAAACTGATGACCTTCACGCGCAGAGCGTCGGGGCAGACGCGGGGATCGGAGGTCATGATGCCGTCGACGTCCGTCCAGATTTCGATGGCGTCTGCTGAAAGGGCCCCGCCGACGAGCGCGCCGGTAAAATCGGAACCGCCGCGGCCAAGTGTTGTAGTGATGCCTTCCTCATTGGACGAAATGAATCCGCCCATGATCACAACCTTCCCCTCGTTCAGCAGGGGACGCAGGTGCTCCTCGGCGCGTTTCTCGATGAGCGTGTCGACAGGTACGGCTTTCTGAAACTGAGAGTCGGTGATGATGACGCTGCGCGAGTCAACGTGAGCGGCATGGATGCCCCGTTCTAGAAACGCCGCCGCAATAACGCGACTGGAGAGGCGCTCGCCATAGCTGACGATGAGGTCGGAGATGCGCGGGGTGAGCTCGAGAATGGCGGCCAACCCCCGCAGGATTTCATCAAGGGCGTCGAATTCCTCCTCGACGTGATTGCAAATCGCGGAAGCGTCACAGGGGGTCTTGATCAAAGCGCAGGCGGTATCGCGATGCCGGGCGCGGAGACGAGAACTGATGGCGAGGGCCCCGGTCCGGTCGCCCTGAGCGGCGGATGCGGCAGCGCGCAGAAGCAGGTCCGTCACTTTGGCCATGGCGCTGACCACAACCACGGTTTGCTTGCCCGCCGCCACGCGGCCCGAGACGATGGAAGCGGTACGGTTGATCGCGGCGGGATCTTCGACCGAGGTGCCGCCGAATTTCATCACAACCAGGCTCATGCGATGTTGTCGAACCTCAGGGGCCTAATGCCCGTCTCTGCTTCTAATCCGTTTGAAGCAATTAATTCATGCCCTGCTTAACGCGACTCGATGCTGGCCAGATCTATGCGCGTGCGATCGTTGCAGCATCTGGCTCCCATCTGCGCGACCTCCCGGAGGGCTCTGGCCTGTCGCCTGGGGTCCCGGATTTGAGCTTGCCGAGGCTGGCGAGGAGTTCCGCGTTCAGAATTGTTGCTCCGGCGGCCCCGCGCACGGTGTTATGCGAGAGCAGCACGAATTTCCAGTCCAGTAGACTGCATGGGCGCAGGCGGCCCACTGTAACGGCCATTCCCCGTTCGCGGTTGCGATCGAGTCGCGGCTGGGGCCGGTCGGGCTGCTCGGCGAACTGAACGGGCTGCTTGGGTGCGAAGGGCAAATCCATGCCTGCCAGCGGCTTGAATTCATTCCAGGCAGCAAGAATCTGCTCGCGTGTGGCGGCCTTTCTGAATTTGATCGAGACGCACTCGGTATGGCCATCAACCACTGGCACGCGATTGCAGTGCGCCGTGATTCCGGCCGCCAGGGGAGTGACGGTATGCGCCTCGGATTTGCCCAGAAGCTTGAGGGTCTCGGCTTCCATCTTCTCTTCTTCGCCGCTGATGTAGGGAACGACGTTATCGAGGATATCCATGGACGCGACGCCGGGGTAGCCGGCACCGCTGACGGCCTGCATGGTGGTGACGAAGATCTGCTCGATGCCGAAGCGTTCTTGAAGGGGCTTGAGGGCGATCACGAGGCCGATTGTCGAGCAATTGGGATTGGTGACCATATAACCGCCCGACTGTTTGCGCCAGTCCTGCTCTTCAATGAGCTGCAGGTGATCGGCATTGACCTCGGGAATAACGAGAGGAACATTGGGCGTCATGCGGAAGGCGCTGGAGTTGGAAAGGACGGCGCATCCAGCCTCGGCGAATTTCGGTTCGAGTTCGCGGGCGAAGGCCGCATCGACCGAAGCGAAGATGATGTGCGGCGCACCGGTGGGGTCGGCTGGAGAGACCGGCATCCTGGCGATGCGATCTGGAAGGGGAGTGTCGAGGCGCCACTTCACGGCTTCGCCGTAGGGTTTGCCGCTGGAGCGGTCGCTGGCCGCGAGCCAGGACACCTCGAACCAGGGGTGATCTTCCAGGAGCTGGATATAGCGCTGGCCCACCATTCCGGTCGCGCCGAGGATGCCGATTGGGTATCTGTTTTGCATGTTAGCGAACACTCCAGTGTACAGGAGGTCTGGGAGTCCAAGTGCGGTGCGACGACGACAAATCGAGGTTTTGATTGTTTTGTACCTTGGACTGCAAGTTCAACATTTCAATCGCTTCAATTCGGCGGCTCGGCTGTGGTCTCCCGTTTTTCCGTGCATCAGGAGAAATAAGTTTGATGGCTGGCGCGAGCTCAATTTCGGACCAATTGTGAGCAATATTGAACACTTCTGGCCTCGGCTCTCGTGAAATGCTACCGCAAGTGCGAAGTGAGCCCTACCAGGCAAGAATGTCCTACGTGCAATTTTGGACTACTGGCGTGGGCTGCTGGTGTTCGGCTGCTCGTTTAGCGAAGCCGGATATGACGGCGTGGCGCCTGTATGCACTTCAGGTATGTATGATGGAGGACGAACCTGGCCACTGACGTTCCGGTCCCCGCGAGGGCGCAGTTCGCATCGGCGAAAAGGCTATCCATTCCGATGAATAACTAGAACGGCGAAACTGCATCCGAAAGGCAGGGCCCATGCGAGTACATCTGGTCAATCCAAGTGACAATTCTTTCGGTACGGCGGTCATCACACCGCGCTGGCTATTCGTCCTGGCAGCAGCAACACCCGAATCGGCTGGCACCCCGATCCTGGTAGACGAATCCCTCGAGCAAATCGACCCCGAGAGCATTCAGCCCGGTGATATCGTCGGCATCAGCGTCCATACCGGCAATGCTTTGCGCGGCTATCAAGTCGGTCGCATGGCCCGAGCCCGGGGAGCATGGGTGGTCTATGGCGGCATTCACGCCACTCTCTTCCCTGAGGAAGCCCTGGAACGCGGCCAGGCGCATGCTGTCGTCAAGGGAGATGGAGACATTGCCTGGGGAAAGGCCGTTGCCGATTGCGTAGCCGGCAAGCTCGAGAAGATTTACGAAGGTGGTCGGATCGAAGGCTCGGAGTTTCTTGCTGCTCGCTGGGACCTGATGCGGCCCGACAAATACATGTGGGCATCGGTGCAGACGATTCGGGGATGCCCTAAGCACTGTTCGTTCTGCAGCGTGTGGCGCACCGACGGACAGAAGCCGCGGCAGCGGTCATACCAGAAGGTGATTGATGAAATCGTGAGCCTGCGCCGCATTGGTTTCCGGTTTATCGCACTGGCCGACGACAATTTCTACCCGGTTACACTCACGGATCTCCGCCTCGCTCGCGAACAGAAGAACTTTGCAAAAGTGGCTGAGCTGACCGCGATTCGCGACGAGCGCTTCGAGCTAATGGCAGAGCTGGCGAAGCTGCCGAAAGACATGGTGTTCTTCACTCAGATCACAATGGAGGCGGGTGAGGACGCCGACTACCTGGATGCGATGCGCAAGGCTAATATCAAGGGCGCCCTCGTGGGAGTCGAAGCAGTCACGCCGGAGGGGCTCAAGGCCGTTTTCAAGGACTGGAACTGCTCGGGTGATGCTCTCGCAAAGCAGTTGCAGACGTTTCGGGAGCACGGAGTTCACGTGCTCGGCTCCTTTATCTTTGGACTGCCGACCGACAAGCCCGCGACCTTTGATGCAACGGTGGCGATGGCCCTCAAGGCGGGAGTCACATTCGCGCAATTCGTGATGATGACGCCATTCCCGGGTACGGTCGATTTCGGCCGCTGGGAAAAAGAACAATCCACGCACCCCACCCTGGTGGGCGATGTGCCCATCACCCGCTACTGGCTGATCCCCATTGAGGTGCGACCCAAGATGTTCACTCCGCACCCCTCGATGAGTTCCGATGAGATCCGCGAGCGTACACAGCGGGTCTGGGACAAGTTCTATGACTGGCCTGCGATCTGGAAGCGATCGGCCTGCACGCCGACCCTGACCTCGAGAATTGCCTTCATCTTTCTTTCGAAGCTCTATCGGCAGATGTATGCCGGTACCGGAATCTCGACCGATAGCGCGCGCCGGAAGAAATCCAAAAGCTGGGCTCGGTGGACAGCAAAGCAGTGCAAACGGCTCTTCCAGGCCAAACCAATGCCTGAATTACAATCACCGGCCTGGCAGGTGGCATCTGATATGGGTCCGCAGGTTCGACTCGATTTTCCTCGGCGCAGTGAACCGTTTGTTGTGCTGCACGAAGAAGAATAAGGCTCAGTTACCCACTTCCGAGCGTGGATCCCAACCCGTATTGGTGTTATCGGGCTTAACCGGGGCGCTTGGGATTTGCTGAAAGCTCGCCGACCACGGTGGTCCACTCGCGCACATACCAGCGCTTGACCAGACCATTGGACACGTACGGATCGGCCTGGGCGAATTTTTCGGCCACTTCCCGCGAGCTACCCTTGAAGAGGAGGACGGCGCCGTCGGTCGGGCTGGCGAGCGCTCCGCCAAGCACGAGCTCCCCGCGTTCTGCGGCTTCCCATCCGAGCTTGAGATGAATGTTGCGAAATTCTGCCCGGCGGTCGATGTAGTCGTCGGCAACCTCATAGAAGAGTAAGTAGTGCATTCGGGCTCCTGTCGAATGGGATTCTACTCCTGCGAGTTTCGTCGCAAATTTCGATACGACCGCTAAACTGAGAGACTGTGGACCAAAAGAATCCCGAAATCATCGATTCTGAAGTTCCGATGCGCGCGCTGCTGGCTGGAGCCCGGCGGAAGGAATCGGCACTGATCGAAATAACGCGCAAGCTGGTGCTCTGCGAATCACCGTCAGATAGCAAGGCGGCTGTGGATGCTTGTGTCGCGATCGCTGTGGAGGAGGTTCGAACGCGGGGCGGCAAGGTGAAGCTGCATCGGCAGCGGGAATACGGCGATATTCTCGAGGCGCGTTTTGGCCCGCGCAGCCGGAAAGACGCGAAGCCGATATTGCTCCTGGGGCATTTAGATACGGTGTGGCCGGTGGGGACGTTGCGTACTATGCCGTGCCGTGTTGCGGAAGGGCGGCTGTGGGGTCCGGGGACCCTGGATATGAAGGCCGGTGTGGCAATGGCGCTTACGGCCGTCGAGATGCTCACAGAGGCCGATCTGCTGCGACGCGAAGTTGTGCTGCAGCTCAACAGTGATGAGGAGATTGGCAGCCCGGTGTCTCGCCCCATCACGGAGAAGCTGGCGCGCGAGTGCGCAGCAGTGTTTGTGCTGGAGCCGGCACAAGGACTCGCCTACAAGACAGCGCGCAAAGGCACTGGGAATTGGCGCATCGATATTCGTGGAGTTGCGGCGCACGCCGGCGTCGATTTCGAAAAGGGTGCAAGCGCCCTGCGGGAACTTTCGCGAGTGATCGATACGGTGAGCGACTGGACCGATCTGAAGCGAGGACTCACGGTGAGTGTAGGAGTGGCCGGGGGCGGCAGCAAGACAAACGTGATTCCGGCGGAGGCGTTCGCTGAGGTAGACGTGCGCATCGCAAAGACCGCGGATGGGCCTCGCATCGAACGTAAGTTCACTTCGCTCAAGGCAGCGGACAAGCGCTGCTTGCTCAACATTGCGGGAGGAATCAATCGGCCGCCGATGGAGCGCACGAGAGGAACTGTGCAGCTGTTTGAGCGGGCGCGGTCGCTTGCTGCGGAACTAGGCATCCTGTTGGATGAAGCGGCGACCGGCGGTGCGTCAGATGGCAATTTCACTTCGGCGCTGGGCGTGCCGACGCTCGATGGGATGGGCGCAGTCGGGGAAGGGGCCCATGCGAGCCATGAGTCGATTCTGTTGGAGCACCTGGCGCCGCGAACAGCGTTGCTGGCGGGCATGCTGGGAAACGGTTGAAGGAGAACAGTGGACAGGGAACAGTGAAAGAGAACAGCTGGAGGTTTACTGGAATGCGTCTTAAGGTTTCATTGGTCGCGATTGGACTCATGACTGCACTCGCTACGCGCACTTGTGTGGCACAGAACGATCGAAAGCCGCCCACAGTTGCGATTCAACAGCCGACCGGTGGAATTGACGCCGTTATGGCATATGCGGGCACCTGGAAGGTGAACGGCGAACGCTTCGCGACCGCGCACAGCGACGCCGCCAGGGAAGACACCACCCTCCGCAACGACTGCTGGAAGAGCGGCTCTTATGTGGCGTGCAATCAATATGTGAATGGCGAGTCGAAGGTACTGCTCGTCTTCACCTACAGCGATCTGACAAAGATGTACACCAGCTATCCGATTCCAAAAGACGGCGAGGCTGCCGGTGCAGGCAGACTCCAGATCGTCGGCAATGTATGGACCTTTCCGTGGGAGGTTTCGCAGGGCGGAGTGACGACCTACTTCCACGTCGTGAACGTGTTCAAGGATCACGATCACCTTGACTATGCACAGGAGTTCTCTCCCGACAATGTGCATTGGACGAAGATGGCCCAGGGCACGGAGACCAGGACAGGGAATTAACGTCAGTGAGCCGGGTGCATGGCGTAGTTCTGCAGGAAGAAGTAAGCCGAGGTCATGAAGCCGATGGCCGCTACGGTCCTGCGCATGATCGCCTGATTGATGAGCCGGCTGTAGTGCGCGCCGATGAATCCGCCGAGAGCGGCAAGGATCGCCATCTCAAAGCAGAAATACCACTGCACGCGACCGGCGGCAATGAAGCTGATGGCAGGGATGCCTATGGAGACCGCTGCTGTAAGCACCTTTAGAGCATTCATCTCGTGCATGTCGTGTACGCCGCAAACACCAAAGAGGGCCATGACGAGAAATCCCCCGCCTGCGCCGAAGTAGCCTACGTAAACACTCACGACAATCATGCCGACGGTTAGCAGGGTCGTATGCCGCTCGCCGCCATTCAGTGTTTTCATCCAGCGGCCCAGAGGGAAGCTGAGGACGAACATGGTGGCCGCAAACAACAGCAGCCAGGGCAGCAGCTTGAGGAACATGTGATTGCCTGTCCTGAGCAGCAGTTGCCCTCCGATCCATCCGCCAAGACCTGCAGCAAGGCCCAACGGCATCAGTTCGCGCTTGTATTCGCGCAGCTCCTTGCGAAAGGCGATCATTCCGGTCAGCTGTCCCGGCCATAGAGCGACGGTATTGGTAGCCTGAATCGCTACCGCGCCCGCACCGGCGGCGGAGGCGAAGAGGGCGGGAAGTGAGAGGAAAGAGCCGCCGCCGGCGATCGAATTTAATATTCCAGCGAGGAACGAACCGGCGGGAAGCCAGGAATGATGGAGAAGTTGAAGAATAAGTCCGACCATGAGTTACTGTAGCGGCGAGGAGATAAGGTCCTCATAAAGTTTTGGGAGCAGACGACCGGGCAGCGGGGAAGGGAACTGCTGCTAAACTCCCGAATGAGAACAGACTGGAGCTCATTTCCGCAATGAAACAATCGATCCTCATCCTTTTTCTATTCCCGGTGCTTACGGCGGGCCTGGCGCAGACTGGCGCCAAACCGGCGGCTCCACGAGCCAATGCGAAACCGGCGGGTTCGTCTTCGTCAGCGGCCGGCATTAAGCTTCCGCCGGGAATCCCGCCGGGGCACGGCGTTGTAAAAACAGCCTTCAGCCTTCGATATCAGGACCTTCGCATTGGCACCGGTGCTGTTGCTGAACCGTACAAGCTCTACAAAGTGCACTATACGGGTTGGCTGGCGGCCGATGGGCATAAGTTCGACTCGTCGTACGATCACCCCGCTCCGGTTCTCGATAAAGATGGCAAGCCCGAGCTCGATGCAGATGGCAAGCCCAAAAAGGGTGAACCTCGTCCACTGCCATTTCCGCAGGGTTTCGGGAAGCTGATTCCCGGATTCGATCAGGGCTTGACCGGGATGAAGATCGGCGGAAAGAGACGCCTCTTTATTCCCTGGCAACTTGCGTACGGAGTGCGGGGACGGCCGGGGGCGATCCCGGAAAAGGCCGACCTGATTTTCGACATCGAATTCGTCGATCAAAGCGATCTTGAAACGCAGATGCCGATGGGCCACCCCGGCATGGGCCAGCCGATGCACGGACCTGCAGGAGGCGTGAACCCGACGAATCAGGCAACTCCGCCTCCGACCGGCGCTCCCGCGAATCCCGGAGTTCCACCACCGGCCGGCACTCCGCCTCCCACAACACCACCAACGGGAGCTCCGCCCGCTGAGAAGCCGCAGGCGAATTAGAGAGAACGGTCAGGCCGCGCCGCCAGTGGTGATTTGCGGAACTGCGATTCAGTCGAGCTTCGGATGAACCTTATTGAATCCAGTTGCTTCCTGATACGCCTGAGCGAATGCTGCCAGCCGGGCATCGTCATAGAGACCCGCGAGAAAGGTGATCGACACCGGCGTCCCCGGCCCGCCAATGTTATCTTCGTCCCCCGTGTCCACCTTCGGCGCGCGAGGCGCATCGCTGCCGCGCAATCCGTTGGGAACAATGAGAGCTGGATGCCCGGTGAGATTGGTGGCCAGCAACTGCGCGCCGCCAGACGACGCGACAATGATGTCGACTTTTTCGAAGAGGGCAGAGACCTGCTGCACCGCCAGCGTGCGCGCCCGGTTTGCCTGGATGTATTCGACTGCCGGATAGAAGCGCGCCGTGCGGAAGGAATTCGGCCAGTCTTCAACGCCTTGCTCGGTCAGCAGTCGATCGCGACCGCTCAGCGTTAGATCGTCGAATGCAGCTGCGGCTTCCGCTCCGAGCAAACCAACCATTGCTCCGTACGGCAACTTCGGCAGTTCCACCGGAATGAGCTTGATGCCCATCGTTCGCAGCTTGTCGAGAGCCGCGAGTTCGTAACGGCGATCGTATAGGCGGCGCTCGTGCCCGGACTTGCTCTCGGCCTCATGCTTCTCGCGCTGCTTCTTCTCTTCGGCGGTTTCAGAGGATGGCGTAGGGGTGACCTTGAAGGGCTTGGGCTCGTCGAAATCGGCTTTCAAATATCCGATCCGCAGCGAATGCAGATCGTCCTGGGGAGGGTAGAGAAAGTGCATCGGATGTGTGGAGATATCCTTACCGTCAGGTCCGTGAATCACATTCAGCACGAGCGCGCAGTCTTCCGCTGAACGTGCGATGGGCCCGAGCTTATCCATTGTCCAGCTAAGGGCCATGGCTCCAGTACGGGGCACAGCGCCGAATGTCGGACGCAGACCAGTCGCGCCACAGCGTGTGCAGGGCGAACTGATGGATCCCAGCGTTTCCGAACCGATTGCAAAGGCTACGCATCCAGCTGCGACGGCACTGGCTGATCCTGCGGATGATCCGCTCGAGCCCTGTTCAGGATTCCACGGATTTCGCGTGCGGCCGCCATACCACTTGTCGCCCATGGCGAGCGCGCCTAACGTGAACTTCGCGACGAGTACCGCGCCCGCTTCGTCGAGGCGCTTGACTACGGTTGCATCTTCATCGAAGGTCTGATGCTCGAATCCTCCCGCACCCCAAGTCGTTGGATACCCCTTCACCGCCAGCAGGTCTTTCGCTCCCCACGGAATACCGTGCAGCGGCCCACGATATTTCCCGGCCGCAATCTCCGCATCGGCAGCTTTGGCCTTTGCGATCGCGCGCTCCTCCGTCAGCGAGATGACGAAGTGCAGCTTGGAGTCGTAGCGCTTCAGACGGTCGATGTACATCTGTGTGAGCGCGAGCGAGGTGATCTTGCGCGCGTGCAGCAGACTTGCAAGTTTGCTTACTGAAGTGAAGGCGAGATCGTTGATGTTCGACGGGACCGTTACATTCGAGTCAGGAGACCATCCACCCTTGTTCAATTCCTGTACGAGGTGCTTGGGAGATCCGGGAAGCTGCGGATGAAAGACGTATGCCGGTGCGACAGAATTAGGAATTTTGAGCTTCCGAATCGCCTTGTACGATCCGTTCTGATCCACAAGGCCGTCGATCATCATCTTCTTCTGCTCTTCGGTGAACGGGCCAACACCGGCGAGGATCGCTGCCGCATCGATCATTTCAGGCGTAATCTTCGGCGGCTTTGACTGGTCGGTGCCTGACGCTTCCTGGGCTTGAACGGTGAGCGTGTAGAGCACTCCAGGAAAGAGGGCAGAAGTGATGCCTGCGCAGCTGCAGGCGGAGAGAAAACCACGACGATCGAGGGTCATTTGCGGATCCTTTGGAGGGAGAAGACGGCCTTCGCACAACTATAGCTGAGCGGTCGCCGCGCTCATATTCACGTAGTGAGGCGATCGGATGAGATTGCTTCGAGCGGCCAGTGTTTTACCTCGAAGCTCTCGCCTGCCTGCAACGCAATCTGCAGTTCGGTCTTGCCCGGCGCAACGTTGTATACGCGGCTGGTGAGAGCTTCGCGTTCGACAATGAATGTCTCGATGACTGATGCGTCGAGGAAGATGCGCAGGGCGTCGTTCGTCCATGGTGGCTGCGGCAAGGGAACGGAAATGTCACCGGACTTGATGGTGCGACCTGGGACGTCAACCATGAGTTCCCACGCCTTTGCGTCGTCTGTCAACAAGCTCACGGTGAGCTTTGAAGATGTGATGCCGAGCGGGATGTGCAACTCGCGGCGCAACGAATCGAGTTTGATATGGAGTGGGGCGGAGCTAACGGTTGCGAGTTCGGTCTTTCCGCGCAATTTCTCGCATTCGGCCGCGGGAGTCATCTCCAGATATCCATCGCGATTCACGTGCAGGACACGCGGAAGACTCATGGCGCCGGACCATCCAGCGGCGGAGAATTGTGCTTCGGGACGCGATTCACGCAGCCATCCCCACAGGATGCGGCGGCCATCGGGCGCCACGAAGCTCTTGGGCGCATAATAGGCGGCGTCGTGGTCGAGTACTCCGGTCTTCAGCGGGAAGTAGAGATGTTTGCGCGTGTCGTATTCGCCGGTGGTCCAGAAGACCTTGTTCTCCGTTGAGTAGAGGAGGACGTGATGTCCATCGAGCGCGAAGAAGTCGGGGCACTCCCACATCTCGCCGCTGTCACATGGATTGACTGCGATCTTGCCGTTGGCTTTACCCTGCACCAGCTTGTGCATGAACTCCCAGTGGCGCAGATCCCCGGAGCGATAAAGCAGAACGCATCCGCCCACCTCGCGCTCGCCCGAGCCGATGCCGACATACCACGTGTCACCTTCGCGCCACGGTGTTGGGTCGCGAAATCCTGTGACCATCATCCCCGCTGGCGGCGCTGCGATGATCGGCTTCTCCGTTTTTTTCCAGTGGAGCAGCTTGTCGTCTTCCGCGATAGCAAGGAGTTGAGTCTCGCGAAGCTTGTCGCTGCCGTCCCGTATTGTTGCTTGATCGGGCGGGGCATTCTGGACGCCGGTGTAGATGAAGGCGGGCTTGCCTTCGAACACCACTGCCGAGCCGCTGAAACAACCTTCGCTGTCAGGGCCGCCGGGAGTGGGTGCGAGCGCGATCGGTTGATGACGCCAGTGAATCATGTCGGGGCTGATGGCGTGGCCCCAGTGCATATCGCCCCATACAGCCGCCTGCGGATTGAGCTGGTAGAAAAGGTGATACTGGCCCTTCCACCAGATCGGACCGTTGGGATCGTTCATCCAGTTGTGTGGCGGCATCAGGTGAAATTCCGGGCGCAACGGATCGTGCGCGATCTCAGCTGCACCCCGCTCGGCGAAGCTCATGCGGGATCTCGCTGCCAGCAACAGGCTGGTTGCGGTTCCGGATTTCAGAAAGCTGCGACGATCCTGCTTCATACCGGGGAGTCCCGTCCCGTGTCTCCCCTGCAACTATAACGCGATGCGCCACTTCAGAAAATCTTCGTGCGTCGGGGCAACACTCACCGTGAGGCAGGGTTTGAACCGTGGAAGCGTCTGACGACAACGCCGGCCGCTGACTTGTATTTCGAGGGTAAATTATGCGTAAAGCACTTGCAGTCGCTGCTCTGGCAATTCCTCTGGCGCTCGCCGGATGCGCAGAGCATGAACGGTCGTACTATTCCGGGCAGTATGCGCCCGCGCATGAACGCTTCGCAGAGCGCGGCTTTCACGATGGATTTGAAGCGGGGCGTCACGACTTCTCAAAGGGTTGGCGGCCCGACATCGATCGGCACGGCGACTTCCGCAACCCGCCCGTTCCCGGTTGGTCAGTTCGAGAATACCGGCACGGCTTCCACGAGGGTTATGAACGTGCATTTCGCCGCGATCGAGACGGCTATCGCGATCGTGATTGGCGCTGAACGACCGCGCCGGCGGCGAGCCTGCCTGGGCCCGGGCTCGCCGCTCGATTCATTTTCCTGTGAGTTTCAGTGCGTAAGCATGCTTGCACTGCGCTCCGGCGGGCAGCGTCACATCGAGGGCGTCAGCGGTCTGGGTGAAGCCAACCTTCTCTGACGAGCCAAGCAGTTCGACGTTGCCGATCGCGATCGATGCGCCTTCATGCGCAGTTCCGAGTGCATGTATCGTCGCTTTGCCGTCTGTCGGGCAGGCCATGCCGATCGCGTACACCGTATTGCCTTTCGCGGTGAAGCGGAAATCCTGCGGTGTATACGGCTTTGTATCGGTATCGTGGAAAGCTCCGCCGATCACCTGCGTGGGGCCTTCGCCGAAGGTCTTCCATGGCGTGGTGCTGTAGATAGCTTCGCCGTTTACCTTCAACCATGCGCCCATTTCGCGCAGCGTGTTCTGCACTTCGTCGGGAATGGTGCCGTCCGCTCTCGGTCCGAAGTTGAGCAGCAGATTGCCGTTTTTGCTGACGATGTCGACCAGCTGATGGACGAGGAACTCGGGCGACTTGAAAGTGTCGTGTTCGATGTATCCCCAGGAAGCATTGCTGATGGAAGTGTCAGTCTGCCAGTGGTCGGCGATGATCTTGTCCTGCTGTCCGCGTTCGAAGTCGCGTGTAGCGGCTTTCCAGTTGAGTGAGTAGTCCTTGAAATCGATCACGCCGGTGTAACCATGGGCTGCGGCGAAGTTGTAGTAGAAGGCGGCGAATTCAGTGACCGCAGGACGGAAGTTGGGCTGGCCGATCCACCAGTCGAAGTAGACGATCTCGGGCTTGTATTTCTCAACAAGTTCGGTGTCGCGCGCGAGCCAGTCGCGCGTCCATGCCTGGCTGACGTAGGTCCAGTCGTTCATCATGCCGTGGTCGTCGCCACCTGGCTCGAACCAGTGATGCGCGGGGCCATAGAGAGACGCATATTTAGGATCGTTAACGTCGGAGCGGTTGGTGCGGCCGTAGGAATAGAAGAAATTGTGTTCGGCGCGATGGGAGCTGAGTCCGAAGTGCAGTCCCTGTGCGCGCACTGCCGCAGCAAGCTCCGCAAGCGTGTCACGCTTTGGTCCCATCTTCACGACTGTCCAGTCTGAGAGGCCGGAGTCGTACATAGAGAAGCCGTCGTGATGCTCCGCAACCGGAACGACATACTGCGCACCTGCTTCCTTGAAGAGCTTTGCCCATTCGGTGGCATTGAAATGCTCGGCGCGGAATTGGGGGATCAGGTCCTTGTAGCCCTTTGCCGGATCGCCGTTTGCGAAGTGGGACTGGAAGTTTTTGGCTGCGCCATCCTTCGGGTTGTACATGTTGCGCGGGTACCACTCGTTCTCAGCGGCTGCCACCGAGTAGACGCCCCAATGGATGAAAATCCCGAACTTCGCGTCCTGGTACCACTGCGGCTGCTGATACTTGATCAGCGTTGCCCAGTCCGGTTTGTAAGGTCCGTTGTGCGAAACGCGATCGGCCTCAGAGACCAGTCGATTGCGTTCAGCATCGTATTTGCTGACGGACTGCTGCCACTCACGATCGATCTGCTCGGCAGACTTCACGTCCTCTGTCGGCGCGAGCGGATCAGACGAAGCGCTGGTCTGGGCAAAGAGAACTGGGCAGGCAAGCAGCAGAGCTGCAGGCAACACAAAAAAGAGCTTTTTCATACGCGGGAATCCTAATTGATCGCCAAAGACCCTGCAAACGCTTACATTTAATGCCGCATTTTGTGACGAACCGCGCTTGACATATGCCCATATAGGCATATGATTCATCCATGGCAAGAGCAGCAACCACTTCCGACGCCTTCAACGCCATCGCCGAGCCGCGTCGAAGGCAGATCCTGCTCTTTCTCGCCGACCGTGAATACTCCGTCAACGAGATCGTTGACGGCCTGCGCGTAGACCAGCCATCGGTCTCCAAACACCTGCGCGTCCTGCGCGACACCGGCCTTGTGCGCATGCGCTGCAATGGGCGGCAGAAGCTCTACCGGACCAACGCGGAGGGAATTCGACCTCTGCACGAGTGGGCCGCCGAGTTCGAACGCTACTGGACGCACCAGTTGAACCGCGTAAAGGATCGTGCGGAGAGGAAAGCCGCCAGCCGCGCCGCGGCATCAGATTCGAATTCCCCAAACAAGGAGGAGCAATGATCGAAAACGCAACAAACGCTATTGAGGATCTCACTCTGCTCATCGAGCAGGAGATTCATGTTCACGCATCGCTCGAGGACACCTTCGAAGCCTTGCTCGAGCAACTCGGACCCTCCAACGAGGCTGGTGAAGGCCGGGCGATGCCGATGGTCCTCGAAGCCTGGCCCGGAGGCCGGTGGTATCGCGATCTGGGCAATGACGACGGCCACTGCTGGGCGCACGTGCAGGCAATCAAGCGGCCCGCGCTCATCGAGTTTTCAGGACCACTCTTCATGTCGTACCCCGTTGCCAATAACGTGCAGTACCGCCTGAGCGAAGAACCGAGTGGAACGCTGATCAAGTTCCGTCATTCCGGATTCGGGCTCGTACAGGACGATCACCGCAAGGGTGTGGCAGGCGGATGGGGAAACACCAACGACAAGATCCGCCAACGCGCCGAACGCTCCAAGTAGCACTGATTCGCAGCCAAGCCTATTCCCCTCAGACCAGAAGGAGGTCTTCATGTCCGTAGCAGAACCCATTGTTTCCGACGCCATTGCTCAGGCACTGCTGTCAGAGTTCGAACAGCAGGTTCCCATCACACGCCGCTACATCGAGCGTCTTCCCAAGGACAAGCTCACGTGGAAACCACATGAGAAGTCGATGACTGCCGGGCAGCTTGCGTTTCATCTTGCGTCCGTGCCGGGCGGTGTCATCCGCGCGACGCAGTCCAACCCGGCCGAGCTGCAAAGTTTACCCACATTCCCGCAACCTGAGAACCTTGACGAGTGTCTCAGGACTTTCGACGAGAGCGTCGCAGCGGTGCGGCAGATTCTGCCCGCGTTCGACGACGCCGCAATGAGCGAGACCTGGCGATTGAAGGTGGCGGGCACCGAGGTGGTGGCGATGCCGCGACGGCAATTCGTTCGCGACGTCATGCTCAGTCATTGGTATCAGCATCGCGGTCAGTTTTCGGTTTACCTTCGAATGCTGGGCGCGCCGGTGCCGGCGAGCTGGGGACCAAGCGCCGACGAGCCACCGCTCTCCATGCAGAAGTAAACGCGGCAGGGAAGTCCTGCCTGTCCGGAGAATTGTATGTGCCCATTTTGTCTCGCCACTGCTGCAGTGATTGCGGGTTCAGCCACCGGGACTGGCGGCGTGACCGCGCTGGTGGCAGGCGTATTTCTCAAGCGCAACAAGCGGAAGCTTCTTCCCCAAAACGAAGCAGAAGAGGTCCATCATGACGACGACAGCAACAGCAGAGGTCGCGACACCGAAGACGGTCTCGCACGATGAGTGGCTTAGCGCGCGCAAGCAGTTTCTGCAAAAGGAAAAGGAATTCACGCGTCTGCGCGATGAGCTGAGCCGGCAGCGCCGAGAGCTTCCCCGCGAAGAAGTCGAGAAGCCGTATCTATTCGAGGGACCGCGCGGGAGGGAAAAACTCGCCGATCTGTTCGACGGCCGCAGCCAGCTTGTGGTCTACCACTTCATGCTGGGCCCCGGATGGAGCGAGGGCTGTCCCAGCTGTTCGTATCTTTCCGACCACTACGACGGCATGACGATTCACCTCGCGCATCGCGATGTGACGCTCGCGGTTGTGTCGCGCGCACCGTATGCGGAGATCGCGGCTTTCCAAAAGCGCATGGGCTGGAAGTTCCATTGGGTTTCGTCGTCCAGCACAGATTTCAACTTCGACTACCATGTCTCGTTCACCAAGCAGGAGCGCGACTCCGGCAAGGTGTATTACAACTACGTGGACCAGCAATTTCCCAGCGAGGAAGGTCCGGGGCTGAGCGTGTTTCAGAAGGATCCTGATGGACGGATTTATCACACCTATTCGAGCTACGGGCGCGGGCTCGACATCATCGTCGGAACCTACAACATGCTCGACCTGGTCCCCAAAGGACGCGATGAAGACTCGCTCGGATTTACGATGTCGTGGGTTCGGCATCACGACAAGTACGAGGGCGGATACTTCGTCGATGCCAACCGCGGGTATGAACAGCCGAAGGCAGCGAACCACTCGTGCTGCTCTAGCGAACACCACTCGTAGCTGGAAAGAGAAGAGGGATGCCAGGGCGGCATCCCTCTTTCTTACGTGAACCAAAGCGAGCTACTTGCTCGTGTCAGGACACCGGCTTCTCAGCGCGAGCGAGTGCGTCCGCACCCTTTTGTTGTTCTGCTTTGATGTCGATGTTGTTGCCGCTTCGCGGTGCAGATCCTGCCCGAACGCATCGAGCCGCGTCGTTCCACCCTGAACAAGCCGGTTCCGTCAAAGCCTTGGCAATTCCACTTGGAACGCAATACTGCGTTCAAGTTCGCGTTTCACCGCTCGGCGTCGTCCTGCCAGCAACTCGGCCGCACCAACACTGCCCACCAGTCGATTGGTGTCACGGTCGACGACGAGCAAATTCAAAGAGCCGGTGGTGGCCATCTCTTCGGCGACGGCACGGCAGGTCTCATCGCTGAAGACATAGTTGTTCGGAAGAAAATGCATTTCTCCGACGATGACCTCTTCGCCTGCGGGCAACTCGGTCATCACCTCGGAAACGGTGACGAGTTCCAGTGGATCAACGCCATATTCGCGCGAGAGATGGTAGCCGCGGCGACCAAGCTTTTCAGTGAGGATCGACCGCGGCATCACCAGGGATGTGACGAGATACGACGCGGTGCAGGCCAATATAAGCGGCAGTGTGGCAGGCAGTGCATGTGTCAGTTCCAACGAGAACAGCACGGCAGTGAGCGGCACCCCGAGCGCGCCTGAGAGCATAGCGCCCATCGCCATGAGCGCCCAGAGGGCCTGCGTTGGTCCTGGCAGGTGTGCCAGGTGCGCAGCGCTTTCTCCGATGGCAGCCCCAATCATGAGCAGCGGTGCAAGCACGCCACCTGATGTGCCGGAGCTAAGCGAAAAGGCCCACATCAGCGATTTCCCGATGATCAACCCGAGCAGCAACGCAATCGGTGCATTGCCGCGCAGCAGTTCGGCGATATTGTCGTAGCCCACGCCCAGTCCGCGCGGGAAGAAGAAGCCGCCGATGCCGATTCCGATACCTCCGATCGCGGGCCACCACATCCAGTGAATATGTACGTGGCCGCAGAAGTGCTCGAATGCGTCTTCAAGCCCATACATAAGGCGGCTCAGGCCCGCAGCGGCGAAACCGACAAGGATCCCGAGTGGAACGGCAATGAAGAGCGACTGCGCGAGATGGATGTTCCCGGGCAAGTCCACTGGGAAAAGAGGTCCCGCACCAAGCCACCAGATGCGGAGTGCACCGGCGGTGACACTGGCCACGGCAACAGGTACCAGCGAGCGCGGTCGCCATTCGAAGAGAAGAAGCTCAACTGCAATGAGGATGGCTGCGATGGGCGTGGCGAAAGTCGCGGACATGCCTGCGGCAGCGCCCGCTACCAGCAAGGTGGTGCGTTCGGCATCGGACAACTTGAGCCACTGGGCAACAAGGGAGCCGAAGGCTCCGCCGGTCATGATGATCGGACCCTCAGCACCAAATGGCCCGCCAGAGCCAATCGCGATAGCTGCCGAGATCGGCTTGAGTACGGCTACCTTGGGATGTACTCGAGCGCCATTGAGCAGGATGGCTTCAATCGCTTCGGGGATTCCATGACCGCGGATTTTGTCGGTTCCATATCGCGCCATGAAGCCGACGAGGACTCCACCGATCACCGGGACGATGAGCATCGCGAAATGCGGCAGGGTCGATCCCGCCGGCCCCACCATCTCGAGGCTGACCCTGTGATAGTAGAAGATGTTCGTAGCAAGCGCGATAGCGCGCAGCAGGAGTACCGCAAGTGCAGCCCCGCCGATCCCGATGAGAATGGCGACCGCGGAAAGGGACCAGGTGCGGCGATCGACGGTGAAGTCGCGTAGAGCGGAAGGCCGTGATCTCACAGTACCTCCGCGACGGATGCGCTTGAATGCATCTGTACACGACGGAGTGCGCGAACGAGCCGCGGGGCCATCTCGTTCAATTCGCGCGCGTGTTCGCCGGAAAGCTTCTGCAGGACCTGCCGCCCCTTGCGCGTGAGGCGCAGGATGGCGCGGCGTTTATCTTCCTTGTCTGCAGTTCTCTCGATCAAATCTTCTCGCTCCGACCTGTCGACCAGTTCAACTGTGCTGTTGTGCTTCAGGCCGAGCCGATTTGCCGCATAGGCGATTGTGACCGGTGCTTCGTGAGACGCACCTGCAACCTGGAGAAGCAGCTGGTGCTGCTGCGGCTGAAGGCCGGCCTCCTGGGACGCGCTCTCGCTGAACAGGAGAAAGCGACGTAACTCGTAGCGGAAATCCGCGAGCGTATGCAACAAGCGACCAGATTCTTCTGACTCATTCTTCACAAATATATCGTAACACGATATACATGCGTAGACAAAGACTTGGCACATTACGTTCGTGTGCCGTCGCGTAAACTGTTTGAGTCGAATCATATTCAGGAGTCTGCGATGAAGCGAACGAGGATGGTCAATGCGTGGTCATTGCTGCTGGCGGGGGTAGTCGCGATGGGAATGCCTGCGTTGGCACAGGATTCGCCAGGCGACATCCGGCCGGCTCCGTACCAGGTGGCCTGGCAGGATCTGCAGTTTGGCGTGATCATTCATTTCTCGACCAATACATTCCTTAACCAGGAGTGGGGCGACGGCACCGCCAGCCCTTCGGTTTTCAATCCGGCGCAATTTGATCCTGAACAATGGATGAAGGCGATTCATGACTCGGGCGCGAAGTATGTCGTTCTGGTCGCGAAGCACCATGACGGTTTCTGCCTCTGGCCCACCGAGCAGACCAGCTACAGCATAAAAAGTAGTCCGTGGAAAGACGGCAAAGGCGATGTCGTAGGAGAAGTCGCGCGTGCCGCCAGGAAACATGGACTGAAGTTTGGCGTCTACCTCTCGCCGTGGGATCGGCACGAGCCGAAGTACAGGGATTCTGCCGAGTACGACAAGTACTACAACGCAGAATTGGAAGAACTGGCTACGCGCTACGGCGATCTTGTCGAGTTCTGGCTTGATGGTGCAGGCAGCGCCGGCCATGTCTACAACTTCCCCAAGATCATCGAGACGCTGCGCACCTACCAGCCAAACACAATTGTCTTTGCGGATACTGGCCTGTTCGAGTACGGTGACGCGCGTTGGGTGGGCAACGAAGCCGGTCTCGTAGATTACGAAAACTGGAACGTGATCGACAGGCATGGTTATCGGCGGTGGCGACCCGTTGAGGCCGACACGCCATTGCGCGACAAGCATTGGTTCTGGCACCCGAATGACGAGACATCGCTGAAGAGTCTCGATTCTCTGCTCGATACCTATGACAAGACCGTTGGACGCGGCGCACAACTGATGCTTGGGTTAGCGCCGGACAATCGTGGGTTGTTGCCGGATTCGGATGTGAAGCGTCTTGCGGAATTCGGGGATGCGCTGCGGAAGCGAGCGGAGAACAATCTCGTCGTGGGAAATGGAGCGGCACCCGAAGCTCAGGCAGCAACTGACGGCGATCCGGACACGTTCTGGTCAGCGCCGGCCGGCTCGCATCATGGTGAGATCGAGGCGCGGTTCGATCACCCCGTCACGTTTGATCATGCGGTTACGATGGAGTGGCTTAACGACGGGCAGCACGTTGAGAAGTACGCGATTGATGTCTGGAATGAGGCTGATCAAAAATGGAAGTCGGTTGCCCAGGGTCAGGCAATCGGACACGAGAAAATCGACTCGTTTCCGCCGGTGACGGCGAGACGCGTGCGCTTGAACATCACCTCCAGCACCGAGCCCGCGCACATACGGGAGTTTCAGCTATATAACTGGGGAGGCGTAACTCCCCGCTGAATGGAGGGGTATCGGGGTTTGCAGGCGAGATTGCAAGCCTAGTGACGGACATCCATCTCGGCATCCAGCGCAGTTGCCGATGCCGCTCCTCTGAAAGCACGGACATCGTCTTCAAGCACAAGATAAATCCTGTGGCCGAGCTGGTCTGATCCGAGCTCCGCGGATTCGTCAGAGCTTTTGCTCAACGAGGAGTGAACTTCGCCGACGCCCGTCTTCAGCGCCAATGCACGTACATTCGAGGGCCGGATCCCGCCTCCAGCCATGATCGAGATGCGCCCCCGAGCGGCCTTCTGCAATTTGGCGAGCTGGTCCATCCCTGAATCTGCATCGGGAGCGCCGCCCGATGTGAGAACGCGATCGGCACCTGCGGAGATTACATCTTCGAGGGCCCGGCCCAGATCGTTGCAGACGTCGAATGCGCGATGGAAAGTTACGCCGAGAGGGCGTGCCAGTTCGACTAATCTGCGAGTGCGCTCAACATCGATCTCTCTGTTTGCGGTGAGAATTCCGAGGACAACTCCATCAGCGTTTCGTGCTTTGGCTTCCTCGATGTCGCGGCTCATGACCTCTAATTCAGATTCGGAATAAACGAAGTCGCCGCCGCGCGGACGGATGATGACAAACAGTTCGATATCAATGGCAGCACGTACCGTGCTGATAAGGCCGGCGCTGGGAGTGATGCCGCCCTCGCTCAGTGCGCTGCAAAGTTCTACTCTCTTCGCTCCGCCGCGTGCGGCAGCAATCGCCGACTCGACGGAATCGATGCAGATTTCAACGTTCATAGATCAAGTGTACGTGGTGCATCGCCGATGAAGCCCTCAGACGGTGCGAGGCGAACCGACTGGTCCGCCCCGCGAAATGCCGGTGTCGCAAATTTAACGCTGTTGTAATTCGGGATCGCCACGGTGTCTTTCGGTGATCCGTACCGAGTGATCGAGCTTGAACGTCAGGACGGTTTCAGCCGGTAACACGATCGGCTTGTTGCCTGTGAATGCAGTGCCTGCGGTTCCGGCTCCGCCACCGGCGAGAGCCCCGATCGCGGCGCCTTTGCCGCCGCCGGCGAGGCCGCCGATCAGTGCGCCAAGCCCGGCTCCGCCGCCTATCATGGTTGCGGACCGTTTGCCCTTGCCCTTCTGAGCCTGCGAAATCGAGCTTGTTTCAACAGGGTATGAACCCCAGCGTGATGTCACGCGATCCAGCTTGACCACGAGCGCCGCTCTGCCTTTGAACCTGCCGAGTGCCTTGGCGTCAACCACCGTGCCTTCAGCTCGTGCGCCTTTTGCGATGACAACTTCGCCGCCTTTCATTACGTCGTCGGCAACCGTTGCGGTGAAGGTATCACCAGGTTGCGAGATGTTTGATCCGAGATCGGAGTCGATGCGAACGCGGATGCTGGTTCCCTCGGGCAGGTTCACCACGGCCGGCGGCGGTGGAGCAGCAGGCGCCGCGGCCTGCTGGCTTGCGGGTGCGCCAGGCTGCCCTGCGCCCGGTTGTCCGGCAGCCGGCGTAGTGCCGTCAGGTGACGCGGGCTGATTCGCCGCAGGCTGCGAAGTCGTTGACTGGTTCTGAGGTGTGGTGTTCGATTTGCAGCCGGCAATCGAGAGCGTCAAAGCAAGCGCGGCTGAAGCAAAAAGAGCGGTACGGGGATGGAAGTTCATAGTGCAGACTCCTTCTTCCTTGCTGGGGTTTCTCGGAACCGAGAGACTGGCAACAGAACACTTCAGAATTCCAAGGAACGATGATACTCCCTTGCGGAGTGGCAGAAAACAGCACGGATGTTCAGAATAAATGAGGCCTTCTCATAGCATCTTCTTTAGCACTGTCGCTTGGCATTCGAACGCAGCTCTCAGGCTACGCCACTTGATTCAATGGACGTAAGCTTCCGGTTTCACGTCGATCGAATCCGGAGGAAAGGTTGACGGATCAGCGCCCAGAGCAAGATTCGGCTCATTGCCCATGATGATCTCGAGCGTACCGCCTTTCGCAATATCCGCATGGCGGAACCAGATCTGGTTGAGAGGCTTGCCATTCAGGCGGATGCTCTGGACGTACTTGTTGTCACGCGACGTATTGTGAGCAAGGATCACAAGGTCCTTGCCGTTCTTAAGGTGGATGGTTGCCTTTTCGAAAATGGGGCTGCCAATGTCGTAGGTCGGTATGCCTGGCGTGACCGGATAAAAGCCAAGCATCGAAAAGACCACGAAAGCGCTCATGCCACCTCCGTCCTCGTCGCCGGGAATGCCGTGAAGCGAGTCAGGAAAGAATGCATCGAGAAGCATGCGGACGCGCTTTTGGGTTTTCCAGGGTGCACCAAGGCGGTTGTAGATGTAAGGAATTGCAAGGCTCGGCTCGTTGCCCATGGAGAACTGGCCGACCATCGAAGTTGAGTCGGGGAACTTGGCCTGGAATTCGTACCTAGAGCGGCCAAGCGGTTCGCGGAAGAGCTGGTCGAGGTTTGCCTCGGCTTTCTGCCTGCCGCCCATCAGCGTGAACAGCCCGTTGAAATCCTGGGAGGCGTCCCAGGTGTAGGTGTAGCCGTTGTTCTCGTCGTAGTAGTCGCGGCCACCCATTCCTCCGCCAAACTTCGGGTCGAGTGGCTCGATCCATTTACCGTCGGCGTCTTTGGGCCACATCAGTTCCTTCTCTTCGCGGAAGAGATGTTTGTAGTTGGCAGCGCGTTGGAGGAAGAGCTTCTCGTCGTCCGGCTTATTGAGGACGCGAGCGATTTGCGCAATCTCCCAGTCGTCGAGACTGTTTTCGAGCGTGACCGGAACTGGCTGGCGTTTCTCAAACGGATGCACGTGCGGATCCGTTTCTTTTTCGCCGGCACGAAGCGCCGGCATGTAGCCGTGAGCGTTATAGAAATCATCAAGGGGGCCTTTGGGGCCCAGACGCCAGGGAAGCAAAGTGTCTTCGAGCGATCGCTTGCGAATCCCTTCATACGCAGTCGCGAGGTCGAAGTTGTGCACACCCTTGAACCATGCATCGGCGAACCAAGGCGCGGAGTGATTGCCGTTCATGCAGGCATTGTTTCCTTGCGCGAGCGCAAAGGTCGGCATAATGCCTGATTGCTGATACATGCGGATATAGGACTGGATTTTGTCCGCCTGAACATCGGGATTCAGCAGCGTTTGCAGGGGCTCCAGGGCACGGAAGGTATCCCAGAGCCAGTTGTCGACATAGAAGGGACGCGGATCGCTGTGCACCTTGTGATCGAATGCGCTGAAGTACTGGCCGTCTTCGCTGATGTTGATCATGCGCTCGAAGCAGCGGTAAAGAGCGGTGTAGAAGACTTTGCGCTGGGCCTCAGTGCCGCCTTCGATGGCGATGCGGCCCAGCGTCTCGTTCCAGCGCGATTTCGCGGCATCTTTTACGTGATCGAAATCCCAGTCAGGAATTTCGTGGCGCAAATTCTCTTCGGCTTGCTCGACGCTGATGAACGAGACTCCGTAGCGAAACTCAACGGCGTTCGCCTCTGACGTTGCGGCCAGCCGGCTCTTCTTGCCGGTATTCTCGGCAGTGAATTGAATGGGGGCGCTGAATTCCCCGTAAATGTAGGCGGTCAGGCCCTCCACGGATTCCTGGCCAGTTATTGCTCCCTTACCCTGCGTATGAAGTGCGCCATCCTGTCGATTTGCGAGAACGATAGACGCGTGCCCCTTCGGGAAAGTGAATCGGAAGTAGCCGCAGCGCTCTGTTGGGGTGAACTCGGTGCGGAGAAGGGAATCGTCGAATCGGACAGAGTAATAGTAAGGAGTGGTGATCTCCTGATCGTATGAAACTGAAGATCCGTCGCCGGGCATAATGCTGAACAGTTCCGGCTGACGATGAGAGCTGATCGTAAGAGGAAATGACTCGATGCGGTCGTCCATGGCGTCGTCGCGCATGGGGTAGACGCGGACCATGCTGTTGGGCAGGTAGACAGCAGGGCGGGTCGGCACGAGAAGGATGCCGACGTTCCCGATCGTCGGGTCGACGTACTCGACCTGCGCGTCGGTTTGAAGAGCGAACATTCCGATGAGGAAAAGAAAAGCGATCGCGACTGAACTTGAGAACTGGCCGCTTCCGGCTGTGCTTCGGAGAAGACTCAACTGTCACCCTCCAGGGTAGTATTCCAAACGCATGATATAGGGGGAAGGGTTTGAAACGAGCTGTAACCAAGGATGCGCCGCCAAACATCGGCGCGCAGATGCAGCCGAGACCGAACCGGATACACATTAAGTAACAACTCGGACTGAGACAATCGTAACCGGCGCACCTGACCTCTGTAGGATTCATCGCCGGGTTTGTGTCTTTAGAATGGAGAGATACGGAGACAACAGAAGTGATGGATGTGGACGTCGCGATCGTCGGCGCAGGACCGTTTGGACTTTCATCTGCAGCCTACCTGAAGAGCAAAGGGATGGGCGTAGGAATCTTCGGCGATCCCATGAGTTTCTGGCGCGACCACATGCCTGCAGGTATGTACCTTCGCTCTAACTGGCCTGCTTCGCACATCTCCGATCCCGGTTCGAGGCTCACGCTCGACCATTTCAAAGCAGACACCGGAGCCAAATTCGAGCAGCCGATACCTCTTCAGCAGTTCGTTGACTACGGTCAGTGGTACCAGCGAAAAGCTCTGCCGGAATTGCAGCGTTCTCAAGTCAAAAAGATTGAGAAAAACGGAGCAGGGTTCAAGGTCTCGTTGGATAACGGATCTCTGGTCAAAGCGCGTCGCGTCGTCATGGCCACGGGAATCGCGCACTTTCCCTGGATGCCTCGAGCGTTTGAAGGCAAGCCGAAGTCTCATGTGACGCACTCTTCAGATCACAGCGATCTGAGCCGTTTCCGGGGACAGCACGTTGTCGTAGTCGGAAGCGGGCAGAGCGCCCTTGACGCTGCTCGGATCCTCAATTCGTTCGATGCAAAAGTAGAGGTGATTGGGCGGCAGAGCGTTATCCGCTGGGTTGGCCAGAACGCCTGGTTGCATCGGCTCGGCCCGGTCTCCTGGTGTCTCTATTCGAATTTCGATGTAGGTCCCGCCGGGATCAGTCGCCTTGTTGGCTTTCCGAATGTCTTCCGCAGGTTACCGCGCAGCCTTATGGACCCGATCAGTCACCGCGCTATTCGGCCCGCCGGCACCGGATGGCAGAAGCCGCAACTCGAGGGTATTCCGATGACCCTTGATTGCCAGGTGACGTCCGTCGAAATCAGGGGAGACAAAGTTCACCTCAAACTCAACGACTCCACAGAGCGCGTTGCCGATCACGTGATCGTCGCAACTGGCTACCAGGCTGACGTTTCCCGATACAGCTTTTTCGATTCTTCTCTGGCCAAAGCCCTTCGGACGTCTGCAGGCAGTCCGGTCCTCACTCGCGCTTTAGAGTCGTCGATCCCGGGCCTTCACTTTGTCGGCAAACCTGCGGCCTGGAGTTTTGGTCCTCTACTCAACTTCATTTCCGGAACCCATTTCGCTTCTGGCGAACTGCTCAGGGCTTTCTGAAACAGGTAAGAGGGAAGCCGGCACTCGCCCCGAAACAGAGTCTTTGCGCTCTATGCGACATGTCCCTCTGGAACCCGACTCAGAGGGACATGTTTTTTTCTTTTTTTTCCGATGACTAAATGTCGAGGTTCTTCACGTCGAGAGCGTTATCCTCGATGAACTTGCGACGCGCCTCGACGTCTTCTCCCATCAGGGTGGTAAAGATCGTCTCGGTCTCGGCGATATCTTCGAGTTTGACCTGCAGAAGTGTGCGGCGCTCGGGGTCCATGGTCGTCTCCCAGAGCTGCGACGAGGTCATTTCTCCCAACCCTTTATAGCGCTGCACATCGTAGTCCTTCTTGCCTTGCTCGACGATGTAGGCGAATAGCTCGCGGGCCGTCTGCTTTTCGACAGGTTCCTGCAAAATGCGGGAGGTGCGCCGAACGGCCTTGGCCTCGGCTTTCACCTTGGGTGGTGTCTGGCCTTCTTCGAATTCGGTGCCTTCCGGCTCCTCAGCGGCATTGTCCTGCGCGCCCTTGGCCGCGAACTCGATCAGGAACGGCGGCTCGAGATACTGGCTGATCTGCGAGTATTTCGCCATCATCTGCCGGAACTCGGGGCTTGAGGCCAGCGTCCAGTCGATGCAGCGCGAGGCGCCCTGCCCGTCGGTGTAGCAGATCGACCAGGTGTGATGCTCTTCGTCCTCGCTCGGCCTGTTCACTTTAATATTGAACTCGCCCGCGCGTTCCACGAGATGGTCGTGAAGCTGGGTAAGCTTTGCAGGAACACCTTTGCCATCCGCGGAGTTGAAATCCGCCCTGTGGGTCAGCTCCGCCCGGGCGATCATCTCGGTGAGTTGCTCGTTGCGGATGCGCTTGTCCACTTTCTCGACAAAGGCAAGGTACTCGTTCAGGTAGCCCATGAACCGCGTTAGCTCGCTACCATCGATGTGGCTGGCATTCTCACCGTGGCGGACGATCATGCCTTCTGAAGCGCGTTTGATGGCCACACGATTCAGCTCACGCTCGTCTTTTACGTACTGCTCAGACCGGCCCTTCTTGATCTTGAACAGTGGCGGCTGAGCGATGTAGATGTTCCCGCGCTTGATGAGCTCCGTCATGTGGCGGAAGAAGAAGGTGAGCAGTAGCGTGCGGATGTGAGAACCGTCGACGTCTGCGTCGGTCATCAGAATGATCTTGCTGTAGCGGAGCTTGGCGGGATCGAAGTCGTCCTTGCCAATGCCCGCTCCGAGCGCAGTAATCATCGCGCGGATTTCTTCATGCCCGAGCATTTTGTCATAGCGGGCCTTCTCCACGTTCAGGATCTTGCCTTTGAGCGGGAGAATTGCCTGGAACTTGCGATCGCGTCCCTGCTTGGCGGTGCCGCCTGCGCTTTCACCCTCGACAAGGTAGAGTTCGCAGCGTTCTGGATTGCGCTCCGAGCAGTCGGCCAGCTTGCCCGGCAGGCCGCCACCATCCAAGGCACCTTTGCGCCGCGTGAGGTCGCGAGCCTTGCGGGCCGCCTCGCGGGCACGCGCCGCTTCAATGGCCTTGTTGATGATCTTGCGGGCAATGGGAGGGTTCTGTTCGAGGTAGGCTCCCAGGCGCTCATTCACAAACGCCTGAACTGTTCCGGCGATATCCGAATTGAGCTTGCCTTTGGTCTGGCCTTCGAACTGGGGCTGCGACAGCTTCACGCTTACGACAGCGACTAGCCCCTCCCGAACGTCATCGCCGCTCAGGTTTTCCTTGACGTCCTTGAAGAGTCCAAGCTGCTGCCCAATCGCATTGATGGTCCGCGTCAGTGAGGTACGGAAACCCGACAGATGCGAGCCGCCGTCAACGGTGTTGATGTTGTTGGCGAAGCTGAACACTGTCTCGGAGTAGCTGTCGTTGTACTGCAGCGCGATCTCGATCTCCACCTTGTCCCGCTGCGCTTCCATCAGGATCGGCTTATCATGCAGGACGGACTTGCCGCGATTCAGGTGCTTCACAAACTCCGCGATTCCACCTGCATAACGGAACTCGGTACGTTTCGAGTCCCCGGTCTTCGAATCGACAGTTCGCTCATCGGTGAGCGTGATCTCCAGGCCTTTATTCAAGAAGGCGAGTTCGCGCAGCCGCTGCGCCAGGGTGTCGTAGTTGTACTCGGTTGCGGTGAAGATTGTCCTATCGGGGAGGAAGTGAATCTTGGTTCCGCGTTTTTTGCTGACTCCGGTCTTGCGCAAGTCGCTGACCGGATCCCCGCAGCTGAAATCCATTTCCCAGGTGTGCCCATCGCGCCAGATCTCGGCGTTGAACTCCTGCGAGAGCGCGTTGACGCAGCTCACACCAACGCCATGTAAACCGCCCGAAACTTTGTAATTCGAGGCATCGAATTTGCCGCCAGCATGGAGCTTGGTGAGAACTACCTGCACGGCAGGCATCATCTTGCCATCGCCGATCGGCATCATGTCCACCGGAATGCCGCGCCCGTCGTCAACGACCGTGATCGAGTTGTCGATGTGAATGGTGACCTCGATCTTGGTCGCGTATCCGGCCAGTGCCTCGTCCACGGAATTGTCTACTACTTCGTAAACAAGGTGGTGCAGACCCATCTCCCCGGTCGAGCCGATGTACATGGCTGGACGAAGCCGGACGGCCTCAAGGCCCTCCAGGATTTTGATATTTTCGCCTGTGTAGTCGCCGTTACCGTTGCCGTTCGTCGCCATAATTTTCCGTTTCGCAGAATTTTCGCCTCTCCGCGGTCGTCCTGCCGGCCAGGAGGACCCCTGTTTGAGGTGCGAGGTTTAGGGATTAACCGCTTGAAAGTCGAGGGCTTTGGATAGACTCTGCTATCTCGAATTTTAGCATGCGCGGGCGTTGAAAACCGGGTCTGAAACTCCCCATTACCGACGCGCGAGATGGTAACTAAATTGGTTACTTGAGAGTAGATTACTGAAGAATAACGTTACTTTTGTCACTCGAAAAGGCGATACTTTCGATGTATTTGAAAATGCTGGACTTAGCCACAAGAGTGAACTACCATTTATGGGTCATCTGTCAAACAAAATTTCCGAGATTTTCTGTAAGGGGTAACCAGTTATGAAACTCGTTTTCCGCGTTCTCGCGCTCTCTGTTGTCGTCGCTGGCGCTGCTGCTGCATCGGTGTCTTCGAACCCGAAACACATCGTTCCGAGCCACCAGGCAGCAACTGCCGGGCTCCCCATTCCCCTATGTGGACCCGGGATTTGCCCCAGTAAGTAAAGCAGCTCAATCCCTTAGCACCAAAGTGCTACACGGGATACCTCTGTTTTCAATTGATGTAGAAGGCGCGCCGTTCTATTCTGAGAGAACCCTCAGAGTAGAAAGGGCTGCTATGCCTGTGAATTTCTGGATGTCGGCGATGAGCGTGGCAGAGTTCTTGCTCTGGTCGACCCTGGCTTTCGTGTTTTGGAAGAAGGGTCTGCGCAAACGCTTCCCGGCACTAAATTTATATCTTCTGCTTCGCATGTGTTCCATGCCCGCTCTGCTCACGCTGCTTTACATTCAGGCGCAACCGTGGGGACACCAATACTTCAAGTACTATTTCTTCTCGTCGTGGGGCGTTTACATTCTTAGCGCAATTTCGCTCTTCTTCGTGACGCTTGAGATTTTCCGATCGGTGCTTTCATCCTTCTCAGGCTTGATGCGCCTCGGCACCATTGTGTTTCGTTGGGTGGCTTTGGTCTCAGCTGTGGCCAGCCTCGGCTCGGTGTCCTACACGCATCCGTCTTTTGCGATTCTGCCTGATTTTGCACTAGCGCTGATGCGCTCTGTGAGCATTCTCGAACTCTGCCTGCTTGCATTCCTTTGTCTTTGCATCAACGCTCTGCAGCTCTCATTCCGGGATCTCGCATTTGGATTTGGGCTCGGCTTCGGTTTCATGTCGGCCAATGACCTGATCGTCTCTGCTCTCATCCCATCCAGTTCCTCGCTCAATGCGCCGCTTCAGTACGCCTATCAAATAGTCACCTTGCTCATCGTGGGGAGCTGGGCTGCTTACTGCGCGATGCCAGAGCTTGCTCGCAAGCCCGTGGTGATGCCGGCGAGTTCTACGATCTACCGGTGGAATGAAATCGCATCCGCGCTGGGTCACGGAACCAAGGTTGCCGTTCGGCAGCCCGCCAATGGTTTCTTCCTCACCGATGTGGAGCGGGTGGTTGAAAAGGTCTTGACCCGAAACCTTCAGGGCGAGTCATCGAAGTCGTAACGAAACGAGCTCGACAACTTGAAGAGGGCCGAATCGATTCCGGGTTCGGCCCTTTTTAATGCCTTGAGGACGCCATAGCAGCTTCCAGAATTGTAGAGATCCACCTTCGAGCTATAATTTCATTCTGCATGAACCCTGGTCCCCGCCACCAATGCCTGATCTATGACGGAGCGCCTTCGCGGCAGCTTCCGGCGATCGCGTCGGTCATTTGCGAGAAGCTGGGACAGAATCATCGTTGTTTGTATCTGAACAGCCGCCCGATGGTTGCGGGATTGAAATCGCAATTGGCCGCGCAGGGACTCGATGTGGAGCAAGAGACTGCAACGGGCCGACTGATGATGTCCGCTGAGCAAACTCATTTGCTGGGAGATTGGGAGTTCGACGTGCCCAGCATGCTCGGCACCCTTGAGCGTGCGCTTCAACAGGCGCTCATCGATGGATATCAGGGCCTGTGGGCCACAGGGGATATGACCTGGGAGTTCGGTCCCGCGAAAGACCTCAGCAAGCTTCTCGAGTATGAGTGGCGACTAGAAGAGTTCATGCGAGAGCACCCTGAGATGGGAGGCATCTGTCAGTATCACGCAGATTTGCTTCCGCGCGACGTCCTTCGCAAAGGACTGCAGACGCACAGCCATCTGTTCGTGAACGAGACTCTTTCGATGATCAATCCCCACTTCCTGGAGCGGGCCTCATTTTCGGATTCTCCAAACGCTGTTGCCGGACTGGACCGCTTCATGGACAGGGTGCTCGATCGGGAGCCGGTGAGCGAGGCCTGATTCGGCTGGCCCTGCGCGGGCCCGAAGTCCCATCTATACTCGCTCTGACTCCTTTTTCAGAACAGCCATGTCCTTCGACGTGATCATCCTCGGGCTGGGCGCAATGGGCAGCGCGGCCGCTCAGCATATCGCGCGGCGAGGTCGGCGGGTGCTCGGGCTCGATCAATTCACACCTCCTCACGACCAAGGATCGTCGCACGGCGGTTCGCGCATTATCCGGCAGGCCTACTTCGAGGGACCAGAATACATTCCTCTCGTTCTTCGCGCTTACGAACTCTGGCACGAACTCGAACGCGAGTCGGACACAAGGCTGATTCACGCAACCGGCGGTCTCGTGATTGGAAGTCGTGACAGAGAACTGGTGCGGCGCACCATCGCGTCAGCAAAACGGCACGCGATCCCGATCGAGGTACTCAAATCATCCGAACTCGCCGGACGCTTCCCAGCCTTCAATCCTCTACCAGACGATGTCGGCGTCCTGGAATCCCTTGCCGGGTATCTGATTCCGGAGGATTGCGTCCGCGCGCAGCTGGATGCGGCATCGCGTGCCGGGGCCGAGTTGCACTTTGAGGAGAAGGTCCTTTCATGGTCAGCAGAGCCAGGGAATGTCGAGGTGAGGACCTCGCACGGCGCATACACCGGCAGGCACCTTGTCATGACTGCCGGGCCCTGGGCGAATGAGGTGCTCCACTCCAGCTTTCCGCTCCGCGTCACCCGCCAGGTCACGGCGTGGATCCAGCCACGCGGCGGCATAGAACGGTTCTTGCCGGCGCACTTCCCGATATTCATTGCGGAGGACCCGACCGGCGGTTTCGCCTGCTACGGTTTTCCGGCAGTCGATGGACCGACAGGCGGAATTAAAGTTGCCATCCACGGAAGCAAGATCGACTGCACGCCTGAAACGGTCGATCGAGCCATTCACGAGTCCGACTTCCTGGAGATCGTCCGCGCGTTGACCCCGCGAATCCCCTCAATAGACGGCGACCTGATTCGTGCCAGGACCTGTCTCTACACGATGACTCCTGACGAGCACTTCATCATCGGGCCGCACCCCCAGGCTCCCTCCTGCACCGTAGCCTGCGGCTTCTCCGGGCACGGATTTAAGTTTGCGCCGGCAGTGGGAGAGATCCTGGCAGACCTTTCCATCCACGGCACGACCGAGCATCCCATCGCGATGTTCTCCCCGCGGCGTTTCGCATCCTGACACTCGCGTCAGATGAAAAAGCCCAGTACTCAATGCGCAATCGTATGCGCCGAACTGCCCGTGGGGAAATGCTCCCGGATCCTACAACTTTCCGGCGCTTTTTATACGGGTTTTTCCCAGTTACATTGAAGTAACTACAGCGCTAATCTGTAGTTCCTCACACTGGTTACAGAGGTCCCCACCAATGCCTGCAAATCAGTTCGTACATTTCGAGTTCCCCCATCGTATGAAGAAGGACGGAACCATAGATTCCATCTGCCCTCGTTGTTTCGCAACCGTCGGCTGCTCCACCTGGGAGGCCGATCTGGACCGCATGGAAGCTGCTCACGAATGCGACCCCGCTCGACTGACCAGCTTCAACCAACATAGGCGGATGCCAGTCGTCGCCGAGCGGCTCTCCGTATCGGAAGAGCCTTCGGAACGGACAAGCCTTCCGGTTCGAAGCACCTGGTCTCACCGCAAAATATCTTCCAGCCGATCGGCCTGAGTTGGATCTACAAAGCCATCAACTTGAGCGCTCGGGCGTGGACTCAGCGAGGCCTCTTCGCTCAATAGGCAGGCAGCGCCAGCGATAGGCGGCAGCGCCGGCGATCAAGAATCTCGGGCCCACGCGCACCACACACATCTTGTTCTCTCCTACCCGGCAAACCCCAATTTTTCTCATGGCATCTGAAGTTACCTGAACGTAACTACCCAGGAGTCAACTCCCCAGGAGTCCATGTGAAACGCACAATTCTTCAATCTCTCGCGCTCCGCGCCTTCCTTCCATCCGCACTCATGATGCTGGTTGCAGTGCCCGCCAACGCCTTCGCGGCAACACCCGCGCAGGACCACATCGTCTCGCCTCAGTCGATGCAGAAGCAGATGGCCGATTCAGCGTCGGCCCGTCAGAAGAACATTGAGTCAGTCAGGAACTTCCTCAGCAGCCCCGTTGCCGATCGCGCCATGCGCGACGCGCACTACAACCCCGAACAGGTTCGCAATGCGATTCCGTCGCTCTCAGATCAGGAACTGGCCACCCTTGCGGCCAGGTCAGCCGATGCACAGCAGAAGTTCGCGGCCGGAGCCTTGACCAAGCCTGAATTGGGGCTGATTGTCATCGCACTTGTCGTGCTGATCGTGGTCATCATCGTTCACTGAAAAGCAGGGCTGATCTGCAGGCCAGCTTGCGTGCAAATGAAAAAGCCACGGCTAGCCGTGGCTTTTTCAGTCTGAACTGATTTTGACTTACTCAGCGGCCGGCTCTACCGAGGCGTAGCGCCCGCGGTTGCCGTGGTCGGTGAACTTCACCCGGCCTGAGACCTTGGCGAAGAGGGTATCGTCAGAGCCGATCCCGACATTGGTGCCCGGCTTGATCTTCGTTCCGCGCTGACGCATGATGATCGACCCGCCCGTAACCAGCTGTCCGGCAAAAGCCTTCACGCCGAGCCGTTGTGCATTCGAGTCGCGTCCGTTTGTGGAGCTGCCTCCACCTTTTTTATGTGCCATTTCTCAATCCCCTAATGAAAGCTACTTATTTTCCGTATAGGTCACGCCATCGGCTTCGATCGCCTTGATGCGGACCTGGGTGAAATTCTGACGGTGGCCTTGCAGCTTCTTGTACTGCTTCTTCCGCTTCAGGTGGAAGACGAGTACTTTTTCGCCGCGGCCCTGGCCGACGATTTCCGCAGTCACCTTGGCGGCGGAAGGCTTGGCAAGGCTGCCTGCGTCGCCACTGAAGGCGAGAACGTCTGCAAACTCAACTGTCTTTTGGTCGGCACTGACCGACTCGATCCTGAGCAGGTCGCCTGGCGCGACCCTATACTGTTTGCCACCGGTACGAATGACCGCGTACATAAAAATCCTCCAGAGCAGACGCACGCGAACAACCGGTGCAGCTCCTGATCTTGAATTGCTCGGGCAGAAACTCCGTCCCGCGGTACGCTCGAGCGCCTGAAATTCCCTGCGCGAGCGATTGGCTCCACGATGACAGGCAGGAATCGCCAAACTAGGGTAGTTTACAGGGTTTGCAGGACGGGGTCAACGCATGTCCCTGCTTGCACCAGATTGGACGAATTCCGGCTTACCAGCCCGAATGGATGATTGTGCCCTTCACGCATATATACCTAAGTTATTGAAATACAGGCGTGATAACAGGGACAATTATCATCTGTCGGGAATTGTTCGGTGACCTCTATTAGGTTCATTGAAGCTTCCGCCCTTTGGGAAAGAAAAGGAAGACTGCTATTGCGACCAGAAAGCAGATCAGTCTTTCCCACCAGTTCAAATGCATGAACCAACTATAGGGCCGATATCATTTGTCGCCAGTACATAATCATGCCCGACTGCATCACGCCACTGTCAGTAAACGGCAGCCGCGACGGGGCAGCCAAGGCGAGGGTAGCCCGATCAAGCCGAACGTTGCGTCGCCAGGCCCTTGAAGCGAAAGGTCGCCTTGACGCGCCGCTGAAACGGGTCTCCGCCAGTCTCTGATATGTCAGGAAGCGGGTTGGGCACGTCTCGAAACGAAAACTCCTCTGGCTCCCCTATTTCGGATGCGGAAATCTGCGGTACTACCTCGGCGGTCGGCGTCGGAGCAGTAGCTGGTAGCTCGACTTCTCCGAAGAGGGGCCGCAGGGCCAGAACCAGGCTCTCGATCTGCGCCTTGCGGACCCGGAGTCTCTCAAAGCTAGCTGTGATCTCGGTCAGCTCGTTGATAGCCGTATCATACGCATTTCGATAGGGTTGGGGGTCCATTCGGTCTTTCTCCACGGGCGACAGTGTAGCATCGTGCATCTTGATCTAATCCAAAGTTCAATATCTGACGCCACCCTAAGGTAATAGGGGTGCGCGTTGTCGCTATTGCGCAGACCATCTGTGTTCCCAGGCCAAATTCGTAGAGAAACTGGCGGTGCCCGATCCCGAAGACCGTTTCAACCGCGCCGACGGCGCGAGGGTGCCCCCGGTCCCTCGCTGTCAAGTTCCAAGAGATGGTTTACAGATTGTCTCTGGACATCCTTTACATATTTGTTGAGAGGTTTTGTTGTTCGACGAAGCGGTCGACGATCGTCGACCGCTTGGTTGCTGGATCGAGCTCGCGA
>Ga0207695_10000313_pt1 | contig 117072 bp, 101 predicted proteins | sample KBSC54metaG_FD_184354 | JGI IMG/M metagenome (GOLD analysis project Ga0207695, IMG submission 184354) | Corn rhizosphere microbial communities from Kellogg Biological Station, Michigan, USA - KBS C5-4 metaG (SPAdes) (version 2) | ecosystem: Host-associated > Plants > Roots > Rhizosphere >... | reverse complement strand
TTGATATTGGTACCAACGTTGTATTTATCCTTATTTGCTAATGCGCGGTAAAGGGTTTCCTGGAAAAGGTCTTTGGCTGCTTCAGAATCACGGGTAAGCGTGATAGCGAACGGCTTTAAGAACTCTGCATTGTTGACCAGAAGCTGGTTGAATTCTACTGTAGCCATAAGTAAAAATATGTGCCGGAGATACACTTCACAAAAATTAGCGTATCTCCGGCAAAAACGCTAATAATTGTCCTTCGGACGAAACCCTTTCTGGGTTTCAAGGATTGTTTAATAAACTCTCATTCAAATTTAAACATTAAAGGACATCGTTTTTGAACTATATGACCACTGGTTCTGTTAAAAAACTAATCGTCAGATAGTCAACCGATTGTACTTTCGTGAGCTTTGATTCGTGTGCCATGCTATTATTCATTTTCTTCTATACATGCAAAAAAGGGGCCTGTCGGAAAATGACGTCAGAAAGACAGTAGGGGAGGAAAGATGGCAGAATTATGCCAAAGAGGCGGGGGACCGCCTGGCAGGGGATGAACAGAATGACGCGCCGGATGCCGTTTGTGTCGCCGCAGCGGGTCGTCGCATCCCGGCGGTTGCGCCGCCTGGACGGCCGCGGCAGGCCGGTTGGTCAAAGGGACGCGACAAATTCCAAAACTTCCGGGACCGAGCGCCGGAGATCGACATTTTTCAGCCGCTCCGGGACTTCCGGCAGCTGCGTCCGCGCCAGCTCACCAGATATAACAAGAGGAACGCAAAAACGTTGAGCGACCTGCCCCAGGAACTTCTCCAGGCTAAAATTGCCGACGATCCCGGTCAGGTGCGTATAGAGATAGTCCGGCTGTTTGCACTGGCAGACGAACTCCACATCCCTGAGGGGGACATCGGCCCCCAGGTAAAGCACCTTTATCCCGTGGGTCTTCAGCAGGTAGTAAACATACAGCAGCCCCAGCTCGTGGTGCTCGCCTTCGGGAAGGAAAAGCAGGACGGTCGTGTCGCTGCGCCGGTGGGACACGGTGCCCTCGATGCCGACGATCAATTTTTGGCGGATGATATTCGAAACGAGGTGCTCCTGCGCCGGATTCACATGCCCCGTCGCCCAGAGGATCCCTATCCGGTGAAGAAAAGGGAATATGGCTCGCGTGATCGCCTTATCGATCCCCATCCCCCGCACATATCCGTCCAGCACCCGCTCAAAACACTCGATATCCAGGTCGATCATATAGGTGATCAGGTCATTGACCAGCCGCTCCTGCACCGCCTCGCGGTCCGAAAGCGCCACGACCCGGCTCTTTACCTCCTGCTCCGTCATCCGGTTGATATGCGAGATCTTGAACCCGTACCTGTTGAGGAGGGAGATATTGAGAAGGGTCTTGAGCTCCTGGTTGCAGTAGTACCGGATATTCGTGTCTGTACGACTGGGTTTCAGGAAGTTATACCGCTGCTCCCATATCCGTATGGTGTGGGCCTTGACGCCCGACAGGTTTTCCAGATCCTTTATCGTAAAACAGTTCATCTCCAACGACTACAAGACAGCTCCCCTTTTTGTTTAAGGAACAGGACCCAATATATCAACTTTTAAGTAACTGTGAAGTAAATCCACCGCCGCGACCAGCGAAGGGCCCTACAACTCGGGGTTACGCAGTAACCCCGCATCCAACAGCTGCCGAACCGTCTTAAAGATACGTTGGGAGCGCAGCAGCTCGAGGTGCCGCTCGTGGTGCATGTCGGTGCCCACGAGGTCGACGTACTTTTTTTTGATCAGCCACTCCGCCAGCTGCTGGGACTCCGGCCCGTAGTGACCGCGGAAGGAAAGGAGGTTCAGCTGGAAGAGGCAGCCGGCCTCTTTGAGCTGGTCGTACCAGCCCTTGCTGGCGCCGAAATAGAGGTAGCGCTCCGGGTGGGCAAGGACGGGCTGATAGCCCTTCACCTGCACCTCGAACAGCAGCTCTTTCAGGTTGATATTCGGCACGGCAAAGGAGAGCTCCACCAGGACCATATTGTCTCTGAGGGTGAGCAGCTGCTCACCCTCCGACAGAAGATGATGGAAATGATCGTCCATCAGGTACTCCGCCGCGGCCGAGAACTCGACCTCCAGCCCCTGACGCACCAGCTCAGCGCTGACCAATGCCTGGCCGCCACGGATTATCTCCGGCGTATTTGGAAAGATGTCCGCGTTGATGTGGGGTGTGGTAATGATCTTGCGATAACCCAGCTCCATCAGCCCCCTGATCAGGCGGATAGAGTCATCCACGGTCTTCACGCCATCGTCGATCCCGGGGATCAGATGGGAGTGCATGTCACAGGCCAGTCCTGCCAGACCGTCAGCAGCGTCGGCTGGTTTCTTTTTAAAAAAAGAGAACAAATAGTTGGGTTAATTTTCTTTTTTGAATTGCTCGTAAACTGTCCTTAGCCCCTCTTCGAGGCTAATTCTCGCCTTCCACCCAAAGCTATGCAATTTCGACACATCCATCAACTTCCTCGGCGTCCCGTCGGGCTTGCTCAGGTCGTGCTCGATCTTCCCCTCATAGCCAACGATCCTGCTGATCAGCCTGGCCAGCTCAACGATCTCCAGGTCTTCCCCGACACCTACGTTCACCAGACCCGGCTCGTTGTAGTTCTGCATCAGATAGAAGCAGGCATCCGCCAGATCATCCGCGTGCAGGAACTCCCGCCGCGGCTTGCCGGTCCCCCACATCACGACCGAGGGAACGTTGTTCTTCTTCGCCTCGTGGAACTTGCGGATCAGCGCCGGCAGCACGTGGCTGCTGTTGAGATCGTAGTTGTCATTGGGACCATACAGGTTCGTGGGCATCACCGAGATGAAATTGGCGCCGTACTGCGAACGATAGGCGTCACAGAGCTTGATCCCAGCGATCTTGGCGATCGCGTAGGGTTCGTTGGTCTCCTCCAGAAGGCCCGTCAGCAGGTACTCTTCCTTCAGCGGCTGAGGCGCCAGCTTGGGATAGATACAGGACGAACCCAAAAACATCAGCTTCTTCACACCACTGCGGTATGCAGCATCGATGGTATTGCTCTGGATCATCAGGTTGTCATAGAGGAACTCGCCGCGGTAGATGTTATTGGCGAGAATGCCGCCAACCTTCGCCGCGGCCAGGAATACATAGTCCGGGCGCTCTTTCTCGAAAAAGGCCTGCACGGCCGCCTGGTTCTTGAGGTCCAGCTCCGATGATGTCCGGACGACCAGGTTCTTAAATCCTTCTTTTTCGAGTCGGCGCGTTATAGCGGAGCCGACCATCCCGCGATGGCCGGCTATATAGATCTTATCACCCTGTTGCATAGTTATTCGTACTGGTTCTTTACGTAAAATCCTGAGTCTTTCAATATTCTTTCCTTTCTGAAGAGCTGCACGTCTGCGTCTACCATTTCCTTCACCAGCATCGGCAGATCATAGGTCGGTTTCCAGCCCAGCTTCGTCTGCGCCTTGGTAGGATCACCGATAAGCAGATCGACCTCTGTCGGACGATAATAACGCGCGTCGACAGCTACTACTTCCTTGCCCACTTCGACGATAAAGTCCGGGTTGATGCTGGACTTGACGATGCCCACTTCTTTCTCCGCCTTGCCCTTGAACTCCAGCTCGATGCCCAGCTCGGCAAACGCCATCCGGACAAATTCCCGCACCGGCGTAGTCACACCCGTCGCGATCACATAATCCTCAGGCTCCGGCTGCTGCAGGATCCTCCACATGGCCTCGACATAATCTTTTGCATGGCCCCAGTCGCGCCGGGCGTCCAGGTTGCCGAGGTAGATCTTGTCCTGCAGTCCCAGCCCTATCTTGGCTACCCCGCGGGTGATCTTACGGGTCACGAAGGTCTCACCCCGCAGCGGCGATTCATGGTTGAAGAGTATCCCGTTGGTAGCATACATCCCGTACGCTTCGCGATAGTTGACGGTGATCCAGTAGCCATATAGCTTGGCGACCGCATAGGGGCTACGGGGATAGAATGGCGTGGTCTCGCTCTGAGGAACGGCCTGCACCAGACCATACAGCTCGGAGGTCGAAGCCTGATAGACCTTTGTCTTCTTCGTCAGACCCAGCAGCCGCACAGCCTCTAATATCCGGAGCGTTCCGATACCATCCGCATTGGCCGTATATTCCGGCTCTTCAAAACTAACATGGACATGGCTCATCGCCGCCAGATTGTATATCTCGTCAGGCTGTGTCTCCTGGATGATACGTATAAGATTGGTAGAATCGGTCAAATCCCCATAGTGTAGATGATATTTCACATTCTTATCGTGGGGGTCCTGGTAGAGATGGTCGATACGGTCCGTATTGAACAATGAGCTACGCCTTTTGATGCCATGTACAATATATCCTTTCTTTAACAACAGCTCGCTCAGATAGGCGCCGTCCTGGCCGGTAACGCCCGTGATCAGTGCAACTTTAGCCATAATTCGTTTACTTGATTATGAATTGATGAATTTTTCGCAATGGTTTGAGATACAAAGTAAAAAAATATGGCCTTAAATCGTTCAACTTCCATGCCAGTCGGTCTTCCCTATTGGCACGGAGGCGGTTAGCGAAGCTGGCGTTGCTAACACCGCCTGCCCGCATTTTGACAATTACCCTTGGCAAATAAAAGGCCGAAATTCCCATTTTCACCAAAATTCGCAACATCAATTCATAATCGGCCGCCGAACGGAGCTCCAGATTGAAAACTCCGCTGCGGTCATAGACCTCCCGGCGGACAAAAAAAGTAGGATGAGGAGGCATCCAGCCATAGTAAAAACTCCCTTTTTTGAACCTTCCCGACCTCCAGGTCCGCTGAACCCGGCTCAGATCGTCGGGATAGACATATTGCAGGTCGGCGTAGAAAGCCTGTATGGAAGGATCGGCGAAGGCCTTCGCCACGTCCGAAAGTACGGAAGCGTCCGAATAGACGTCATCCGAATTCAGTATCCCGACGACATCCCCGGAAGCCAGCCCGATGCCCTTATTCATCGCGTCGTAGATCCCCCTGTCCTTTTCAGACACGATCCGCGCCACGTGCGGGAACTCCCGAACGATGTCCAGCGTATTGTCCTTCGACCCGCCGTCGATAATGATATGTTCGATGCCGGGATGGTCCTGCCCGCTGACCGAGACCAGGGTGTCCCGGACGGTGGCAGCGCTGTTATAGGTCGCTGTAATAATGGATATCTTCATATGTTACCGCGTGACGGCTGTTATCGCGTTACGACGCAGTTTTCCAGGACAAGCATATCCATGCTGGTGCGCAGAAAGCACTCCAGCGCCTGCTCCGGTGTGTTGACGATCGGCTCGTTCTCATTGAATGAAGTGTTCAGCAGTATCGGAACGCCTGTCTTGCGGCGGAATGCGTCGATAAGCCCGTAATACCGGGGGCTGATGGACTGGTCGACCGACTGCAGCCTGCCCGTGCCGTCGGCATGCGTCACCGCCGGTATCTGCATCCTCTTCTCCTGCCGGATCGGAAATACCTTCTCCATGAAGGGCACCAGGTCGGTGACCTCGAAATATTCTCCGACATATTCCTTCAGGATGGAAGGAGCGAAAGGCCTGAAACTCTCCCGACGTTTGATCTTGCTGTTCAGCAGATCCTTCGCGTCCTGGCGGCGGGGGTCGGCGAGAATGGACCGGGCGCCCAGCGCGCGGGGACCAAATTCCGCCCGACCGTTGAACCACCCGATAACGCCGGCATCGATAAGCCGGTCTGCCACTTTCTCATAGAGCTCCTCGTCGGAATACCGGCTGTAGCTGATATTGCGCGATTTGAGATAGGCCTCGATCTCTTCGTTGCTGAACCGGCTTCCCGTATAGGCCGTCCATACCGGCTCGGCACGGGGCTGGTCGAGCACCTGGTTGTATACATAAAGAGCGGCTCCCATCGAGATGCCCGCGTCATGACCAGCCGAAGGGATATAGACATTGGTAAAAGGCGTATTCCGGGTCAGTTTGCCATTGGCGACGGAATTCTGCGCCACCCCGCCGGCGATACAGACGTTCTTCAGCCCGGTGCGCTTATGCAAATGAGTTAGAATATGAAAGATCAGCTCTTCTGTAACCCGCTGTACGGATGCCGCCATATCCTTGTGGTACTCGGTCAGCGGCTCGTCCTTCTGACGGGGCTGGCCGAATTTCTCGACCATCAGCTGGGAGAACAGCGGAGCAACGACCGGGATATGGTCTTCGCCATAAGATACGATCCCGCTTTTTGCCGAACGGAAATACCGCAGATCGAGGCGGAAAAGCCCATCGGGGCGGAACTGCAGCACCTCGCGGAGCTTGTCGACGTATTGAGGCTTGCCATAGGGCGCGAGGCCCATGACCTTGTATTCGTCGCCGTAGTGGGGGAAGCCGAGCAGCTGCGTGAAGGCCGTATAGAACAGACCCACGCTATGGGGAAAGTCGACAGAATCCAGCACCTCGATCTTATTCCCCTTGCCGACGCCGATCATGGTGGTCGTAAAATCACCCGAACCGTCTATCGACAGCAGGGCTGCTTCTTCAAAGGGGGAAGCAAAGAAGGCAGAGGCCAGGTGGCTCCGGTGGTGCTCGACCTGGTGGATCTTTGTCTTGAGCTTTGCCGGGTCAACACGGTTATCGATAAGCGCAAATTCCTGTTCCAGCGAGGCTACCTGGCGGGCATTCCGGAGCCGGTCGCCCACGGCCTTGAAACCACCACCGGGATTCTGCGCCAGAAAGAGCAGTTTCCTGAACAGCTTGGCCCTGGGGTCCCTCCCGATCGCGATATGGTCCACCTGTTCCAGTGTTATCCCTGCCTCGCGGAGACAGAACTCGATCGCCATGGAAGGGAAGCCTGCCCAGTGCTTGACGCGGCGGAAGCGTTCTTCTTCTGTTGCCGCGATCATTTTACCGTCCTTGAAAATTGCGGCCGACGAATCGGCATGATAAGCGTTAAGCCCTAAGATGTACATTTACGTAAACAGTTTTTGATAGTTATTGATAAGATCCTGCTGGTCAATAATTTTTTTTACATATTGTCTGGCCGAGCAGCTCCACCCGTCGTATTCTTCCTGGGTGAAGGCCCCTGCCTGTTCGATGGCCTCCCGGAAACGGCCCGGGCTGTCCAGCGGAATATCCCATCCTGCCTTTGCCGCCGTTAGATCCCTCCAGGGCGTCTGGTCGCTGATCAGCGCCGGCTTGCCCAGGCTCAGCGCCTCCATGATCGCATGCCCGAAATTCTCTCCGTGCGTGGGTGAAACGAGAATATGATGCCCTGCCGTTATCGCGGGCAGCGCATCATTGGCGATCTCGCCCAGCCATTCCACTTCGACCGTCTGCGGCAGCTCCTTTATGATCCGCCGGCATTTATCCCAATAGCCTTCGTCTTCCGCACTGCCAACGATGGTCAGCCTCACTTTAGTACGCACGTCTTTTAGCACCGTCAGCAGAAAATCGAGGTTCTTGATCGGATGGATCCTGCCAATATAGATCAGCTTCACCTCTCCGGCCTCTTTCTTTGGGATCGGGCCGACCTCACCCAGGGCCGCCGGGAAATTCGGCAGGACCTCCACCTTCGCGTCCTCTCCGAAGAACCTGCGGATATCCGCCGCCTCGGTCGGGTCGGTCGCATGCCACCACACCGTCCGGTGCAAACCCAACAGCCGGATGGCGTTGAGAAATATTTTTTTCTTGCCCGACTTGAAGCGTATTGCGCTATCGCGCAGCATCCCTCTCGGCGCAAGCACGATCCGTGGCGGCTGCCCCGATCGCATCCGGTTGATCAGCAGCGGAAAAATGGTGAACTTCAGCGAGAACATGCTGTTCAGATAGATGAAGTCCGGTTGGACGGCATCCATTTGCCGGCGGATATTCTTCCAGCTGAGACCAGCCGGCTCACCATAGTAGAGTCGGACACCGTTGGTAGCCGTAATCCACTCCCCCGTCCTGACTTCGGGGTAAGGCTGGGTCGACCCCAGGTCGCGATCCGACGTAAAAACGAAAAGTTGATAGTTTTCGCTCATGCTGGCAACAAAATTTACACAGGACCGGATAGGTCCGCCGGCCTTGAATCCGGGCTCGTACCAGTCGGCGAATAAAAGTATCTTCTTTAGCATTCGATATTGTTCTTCTCCAGCCAGTAATCCAGGACAATAAAAAGCCAGAGCTCGGCCCAGCGGACGTTGCTGTCGCCGGCGAGGAACCGCTCCCAGTAGCGGATCAGTTGATCCCCGGAAATAAATGGCCGCTCGGCCATGCGCCGGATATGCTGGTCGGCAAAGCTTCTGAGGTCCTGTCTGAGCCAGTGGGCCCAGGGGAAGAGGAAGCCCTGCTTCTTCCGGAAGACGATCTCGTCGGGGAGCATGGGTTTCAGCGACTCTACGAGCAGGCTCTTCGGGTATTCGGGTTTCTTCCAGCGGTCGGGCACCGCCAGGACGAACTCTACGAGGTCCTGATCGAAGAAGGGTTCGCGGACCTCCAGCGAAACCGCCATGCTCATCTGGTCGGTGTCCTTCAGCAGGGTGTGCTGGGTATAGCCGAGGTATTCGGCGGCGGAGACCTGGCTGAGCAAGGGCATGCGCTGCAGCCTTTCGCGTTTGCCGGACAGGATATCCTCGACTGCAGTGTGACCTGGTTCTCCGGAACCGGCGCCCGACCCGGCCGCGCCGGCCCCATCTGCCAGCGTCGTCAGCTCTTCGAGCAGCGCAGGTGATAATATCTGGCGGAATACGGGATATACTTCATCAATAGTCACGGATGACAATTCGATCAGCTGCCGGAGCCGCGCCTTCCTGCCTCCAGCGTTCGAGCCCAGGAGCAGACCGGCCGCCGCCTCGCGCACGCCGCCGGGTAAGACCTTCCAGAAACCCTTTTTTGCCTGCAGCTGCAGATAGGTCCCGAAGAAGGGATATCCGGCGAACAGCTCGTCGCCGCCCGCGCCCGAAAGCGCAACGGTCATTCCTTTTTCGCGGATCGCCTTTGAAACGACATAGGTGTTGATACCGTCACCGCTGGGCGTATCCATGGCGTCGAGGGCGCTCCTCAGCTCGTCAAGGAATACCGTAGGCTGCAGCAGGATCTTCGTGTGGATCGTGTTGAATTTTTTCGCGACGAGCTCGGCATAGCCGGATTCGTCGTACTCTTCTTCCCGGAAGGCGATGTTGAAGGTATTGGGCCGGGAGGCGCCGGCTTCCGCCATCAGCCCCACCACTGCGCTCGAGTCTATCCCGCCCGACAGGAATGCCCCAACCGGAACGTCGCTGACAAGGCGCCTTTCGATGGACTGCAGCATCAGCTGCCTGATCCGCTGCTGGACCGCCGCCTTATCAGAGAAATCGAAGTCCACGGCATTGTCGGTCACATCCCAGTAGACCTGTTTTTCTAGCTGGCCATTCTTTGTCTTTATCCAGGAGCCGGCTTCCAGCTGCAGGATGCCTTCGACGGGAGAGAAAGGATAGCTGACGGATTGATAAGTGAAATACTCGATCACCGCCCGGCGATCCAGCTTCCTCGGCGTCAGGCCGGAGGCAAGGATGCCCCTCAGCTCGGAGGCGAAGACCAGCCGCTCGTCGTCTTTGTAGTAATACAGCGGCTTGACGCCCATCCTGTCTCTGGCGATGAAGAGCTCTTTCTCCTGTCTGTCCCAGATGGCAAAGGCAAACATCCCGCGGAAATGGTCCAGGCAGGCCGGGCCCCATTTCGCGTAGGCGGCGATGATCACCTCGGTGTCTCCGTTGGTATTGAACGTATAGTCCGTCAGCAGGCTGCGGACGTACTGATAGTTGTATATCTCCCCATTGAATACGATGTGGTATCGTCCGGAGTTATCCTCGAACGGCTGGTTGGCGGCCGTCGAAAGGTCGATAATGGAGAGGCGGAGATGCCCCAGGCTGACCGAACCGTCCGAATAATACCCCGTTGCATCGGGCCCGCGGTGCGCCATGGCGTCGGTCATACGCCTGATCGCAGCAGGATCGGAGGAGTCCTGTTTAAAATTGAAAATGCCGGCGATTCCACACATGTTGTTGCGACTATTGTTTTAAGAGTTTCCTGTAGACTGCAAGATATTGTTCGGCAATGATCGATCGGTCATAGCGTCTGACATTCCCGAATCCTTTCTTCACGAGCTCGCACCTGTAGTTGTCGTCGCGTATGACTTTTAGTACTCCCGAACGAATCGAGTCTGTTGAATAAGGGTCTACCAGACAGGCCGCATTTCCCGCGACCTCTTTCATAGGGCTCAGGTCGCTGGTGATCACTGGCCGGCCGGCTTTCTGCGCTTCGGTAATGGGCAGGCCAAAGCCTTCATAGGTCGAAGGGAACAGCACGAGGTCGCAGCCGGCGTAGCGGTCGGCCAGAGCCTCTTCCGACAGCTGCTGGAGGGTCCTCCAGGTGATGCCCAGCTCATCCATGCGACGCTGCTGGATATCGCTGATCTTCCCAATGATCTCGAGGGTACAGGGAATGCCCTGCAGGGATTCGATGACCCTGTCCAGGTTCTTGTTGGGCGTCGACCCGATGAACAGGATCACCGGATGTTCACGATCGAACGGCTTCTCCCGGTAATAGATATGCCCGCCGATCGGGTTGGGAATAACGACGATCTTCTCCGGATCGGCGCCGGTATGAGCGATGATCTCTTTCTTCGACTTTTCTGAAATGGTCGTCACGACGGCGGCCCGGCGGACGGGCCAGGTAAGCCACAGTTTTTTAAAAAGCCGCCGTTTCATCCCGGATGTCCGCTCGAGGAATACGCAGTCGTGAATGGTCAGCACCGCCTTCCGGGACGGCAGACCGAGCACGGTATAGTGGATATCCCCGGTCACGTGATAGATCGCCGCACTGCTTTTTCCCGCGGACCGCATATTGGCTATGAGGTTCCGGATGGACGAGCTCGGATAGTCCGCCGTTCGTATATCCACTTCGATATCTGAGCGCAGGGCTTCGATCACGGAGGAGAAGACCTTCTCCATGCTAAAGTAGGTAGGGTCCCGCTTCCTGAAGATAAAAGAGACGACGGGTTTTCGATTTATATCAGGCATCAGGCAAAGACTTTTTGATAGGGTTGACGACCTGCCATTTGTGGGGGGTGCTTTTCCCGACACCGAACCACACAGGGATCAGCTTATAGATCAGCCAGAGAAAAAATGAGCTCTTAAGTATCGAGTTCAATATCTGCAGGGTATCTGTCTCCATGGAATAGGTGACCTGGAAGAATACAACCGGCACCCAGAGAACCAGCAAGGGTATTTTCAGGGCCAGGGTGAACATACGGAGGTAGGCCCACCGGATGAACAGACCCAAAAAGAACATGAAGACGATACCGCCTACGACGCCGAAGGAGCCATAGGCTTCACCGACGGGGCTGACATTGGTAGACCATCCGTGTATCTTGAAGCCGGTAAAATAGAGCATGGATTCCAGGCCGCCGGCTTCGGGCTTATCCGGCCATAATACGCGTGGCACCAGCGACGAGGCGGCCACCAGTGTCAGCCTTTCTCCATGGTCAAAATCCTTCTGGTTCGGAATATAGCGCATAACCATGGACACGTTGAAGCCCTGGTTTGCCCGGGTATAGATGGGGAATAGTCCGTTGACGTCGCCCATCTCGTCGAGGTGAGTCAGCTTTTGAGCGGCAATATCCGTAAAAAGGCCCGTCTTGCTACCGCTATAGGTCTGACTCCAGGTCTGCTGCCGGTAGTTATTCTTTACAGATTGCAGCGTAAAAAGAAAGAACGCACCGATCAGACAAACCAGCAGCTTCTTCCAGAAGGCCTGGCGCCTGCCGACGAAGAAGAAGGAGAACAGGGTAAGACCCATATAAGCGACGATGGTAAAGACACCGGTCTGCACCGCACCGTAGGTGATAAATAGCGCAAACAGGATCATGACCATCTTCTTATGGCGGAAACCAGGCGCAAAATGGACATATAAAATCCCCGTGAAACAGCCCGAGTAGAAGAGCGTCCATACAAACCGCAACGCAGTTGGAAGAATTGGACTCGCAAAAGAAACAGCCAGCCCCGTTATGATCAGATATAGTCCCAGGTAACGGTTGCCCAGCAATTTGCCCCTGATATCTTTCAGGATATACTGAAAGCCCGCACCTTCGTCGAGTGTTATTTTCTTTTTATTGACCGGCCAGCAGATCGCCAGCGCAAATGCAGCAAATGCAGGAAGCACAAATCCAAAATACTGTTCCTTCGGCACCAGCATGTACTTGATGAATATTCTGGAGAGATGGTTGCTCTTGTTATAGACCTCATAGCCGGCTATTGGCATCAGCAGCATGATGAAGACGCCGTGCAGGACGACCAGCTCGCGTAAGACGATCCCTTTTCCCAGCTTGTCCAGCATGGTCACAAGCGTGGCGCTCGCCAGCAGGACGGCCAGGAAATAGTACCAGTCGGTAACCAGGGACAGCAGCAGTATCAGTCCCACGATAAAAAGGTATAAATGTCTTTTGATCAGTCCCATCCTTCACGATCTCTTTTTAAGTGACATATTGAATCAACGTCCAACCGCTGACTCTATTGCGGCGGCAAGCGTATCATAAGACCAGTCCCGGATCATCGAGGCTGAAGCAGCTCCCATTTCCCGGAGGCGCGACTTGTTCTCCCGGAACAGACGGACCCTGGCGCAAAGGTCTTCCTTGCTGCCGGCAGCAAAGATAAAGCCGTTTGTGCCATCCCGGACCAGGTCAACGGAACAGCCACAAAGGTCGCTGGCCAGTATCGCCCGCGAGCAGGCCATGGCCTCATTGACGGCCAAACCCCAGGTCTCGCTCACCGACGGCAGGCAATATACGTCGCCTATGCGGTATATTTCTGGCATAACAGATTGATTTTGAAAGCCCAAAAAATGAACCCGGTCGTCTCCTGCGGCGGCCGACCTGACCTTCTCTTCGAGTTCGCCATTGCCTACCATCAGCAGATGCACGTCCTTTTCCGGTATCTCCTTCCAGGCTTCCACCAGCGTGACAGGATCTTTTTGCGCCTGGAACTTTCCCACGAATACGACCAGCAGCTGGTCCTGTCCTATCCCCAGCGCGGCCCGACGCTCCGCCGCTGCCTTCTCGAATTCCGCATTGCCGAACCGTATGTTGTCGATGGCGTGAGGGGCGAAGACAAGCTGCCGTTCTTTCAGCCCATGCGCCCGGAAATAATCCTTGTTCCGGGATCCAACATAGAGGGCGATGTCAATATGTTTGTATATCCACCGGAGGAAAAGTCTCCGGGCAATCTTCTTCCAGTTGTTCTGTTCGCCAAGCAGGGTCGAGTCACCCCGGAAAAGCACAGGGATCTTTCCTTTGAAATGCCGCATCACTCTCAGATGGCTGGCATAATTCCATCCGATGACCAGCACCGCCTGCGCGCCCCAGTCTTCAATGGCCTTTACCAGGCCGGGATTCTGAACGCCCCGGAAGTCGCGCCGCGGGCTGCCGTTATTGGATGAGAACTCGTACCCGTAGCCATCCAGCAAAGGGATATCCCAGGTGATCTTTTTGCCGAAATCCTTGTCGAATTCGGCTGACCCTTTTTCCCAGGTATAGAAGACTTTTATGGCGATATTCCCCCTTTCGCTCAACAGGCGGAACAAGGGAGAAGCGTACTGTATAGGATGAGTGGCGACTATCGCCAGCCGTTTGATCATATTGTTTTATTGAAGATCTTAACCCCGGCGGCACTGGCGACTCTATTGGCCACCCAGGCTTCATCACGGACATAGATGGTATTGCCATTCGGATCGAAAGAGGCTGCAGGCCCCAACTTCCTCTCAAAGGGAGAATAGGTCACCGGGTGAAAACCGTGGGAGAGCACCTGCCGGTGAATATCTTCCTCGGCCACGCCATATCGCCGGCATGCGCCATTGATCTCCATAATCAGCGCCTGCAGGCCGGGTTGCGAGAACGTACGGCTTCCGCCTTTGAGAACCGCCATTTCGAAACCTTCTACGTCGATCTTCAGCAGGACCGGAGTCCGGTCGGCAAACAACTCGTCCATCGTCCTGATCCTGACCAGTACTGTAGCCTCGTCGTTTCCGGTAGCACCGGTGACCACATGGTTGACCGTGTCGTGGCCGCTGGTGAATCGGAGCTCGCCCGGTTCGGCGCCGACGCCAATATTAAGCACCTGGACCAAAGACTCCAGGTCATTGAGGATCACATTCCGCTTTAAATAGCTGTAGGTAGAGGGTACAGGCTCGGCTGTGACGCTGCTGGCCCCAACCACACCGGAGGCAAGAATGGTAAAGGAGCCGATGTTGGCGCCAATATCTCCGAAGAGGTCTTCCGGCCTCAGCAGATGCAGCAGAAATGCCATTTCCGCAAATTCGTGAAGCCCCACGTAGATGTTGCCTGTCGCTCCCGCCATCCCTCTTTTGACAAGTAATTTCGTATTGCCGACGAACGGGTGCAGTATTTCATAGGGCAATAACCTGGCCCCTACCTGCCACTTGAAAAAACGTTTTGTCGCCGATAGTCGCTGGTCCCGGGTAAGCGGATGAGAATAAATGAAACGGAGCGTTTGGAATAGGGCTTTCATTGGAAGACCGAATTTATTTTGAAGGTAAAAGGATAGCTCTGTCGAGCAAGGCCGCCAAACGGCCTGTCACTGCTCTGGCTGAATATTCTCCGAAGCGGGCCTTGTCCACCTTGTCCGCAGAAAAACTTTTGGCAAACAGCTGATACTCGCCAAAAACACCGGCAAACCGGTCTGCGATACCTGTAACACCGGCTTCGCCATCGAAGTCGAGAACCACTCCTGCCCGTGTGGCCCGGATCACTTCTGTCGCCGTGCTGCGGGTGTGCAGTACGGCCATTATCGGCTTGTCGCTCAGGACAGCCTGATAGACCTTGGATGGTGTGTAGTGCGCTTCGGTGCTGCCCAGGATGAAGACACCCGACGCGGCCTCGAGGTGCGAGAGAACGTCGAGGTAGGGTATCCTTGCCGGATATTCGAAGATATTTTTCTGCCACAGGTCATACTTCTCCGCCATCGGCCGGATATTGTATCCCTCCGGGTCAGACGGCGTCTTGCCCGTTCCGATGAAATGTATCTGTACCTTTTCAAAAACTGCAGGATTGGCGACCATCGCCTGCATGATCGCCTCGAGAGGCGCATAGGCTTTTGGAAGCATGGCGCCGGCGTAGACCAGCAAGGTCTTCGACGGGTCTTTTTTGAAAAGATAGGGTTGAATGGCCAGTGTCTTGACCATGCGGTGGTCTCTTTCCTCCCCTCCATAGGGCATGGCATCCGTGAGACAGGTCTGCTGCAGGTGCGGGTTTCTGACCAGCACTTCTTTATAGTATCCTTCGGCCACGCCCGTGATGACCGAAGATCTTTTTACGGCGATCGGCTCCAGCCACTCCGCCAGCCTGGTACTGAACCAATGCCGGGAAAATCGTCTGTCGCTACCCGGAAACCGGTGTACCCAGGGATCGATATAGTCGATGCCATACGGAACTCCGGTCTTGCCGTGCAACCACCGGCCCAGCAGGGCAACATAGAACGATGGGATAGGAATATATAAAAAGTCGATCTTCTCTTTCCTGATCAGCTGCAAGGCTCTGCGATACAGCTGAAGAAGTCCTCTTAGTCCGATGTCTCCGATGGTCCTCGGACGGGTCAGCGGGAAAGCGCCCGTCTTTTCAACCTTCAGTTCAGGGGGCAGCAGCTTTGCCAGATTCCAGTCCGGCTCTTCCTCATAGAATTTTTCGTGAATGGTAAGAACGACAGGCTCCCAGCCAAACTCAGGCAGGTGCTGTGCAAAGAGTCTTGACCGATGCACCGCCGCAAGATTGGAAGGCGGAAAATGCGGAGATATGATGAGCACGCGCTTCATGACCGGAGTTTTGAATTCACACCCGCCAGGTCGGTAACGGCAAAATAATTCTCTCTCTCTTTATAGTACTCTATCGGGACCAGCTGATTGCTGTCCACGTCGAACCGGCAGAGCGAGTACTGGTATCCCTTCAGCAACCCCAGCAGGTCTTCCACCGACACGCCGGCATGGCGAACGGTGTCATTGATCTCCATCTGCAGGATGTCGACTGCTTTTGACGAGAATAAATTAACGGCGCCTTTCAGGACCATGTATTCAAATCCTTCCACGTCGACCTTCATATAGGCAATCCTGGAAATGCCGTTCATCTCGCAGTAGTGATCGAGCGTGCAGGAGTCGACGCTGACGCTGTTGGCTTCCTTTTCAGCGGTAATATGATTCAGTCTGTCCAGTCCTGTAGTAAAATTCAGTACCCCGTCGGTATCGCTCAACGCGCACCGGGTCGCCTTTGCCAGGTTTCCCATGTTGTTCACCGCAATATGCGCCTGTAATTTCGTAAAGCTTTTCTCGTCGGGCTCGAAAGCATGTATCCTGCCGGGCGCCGAAATAAATTTCGACATCCAGACGGTGTAGGCGCCGACATTGGCGCCGATATCCATGACCTGGTCGCCGGGATTCACGTAGTTCTCGATCAGCTTGAATTCCTCCCAGTCGAGGATATAATTATACATGATCCACATGCTTTGCAGCGAGTCGTAGTCCAGAAGCCATATCCTGTCTCCCCATAGCGTGTAACGCACGTTCAATTTCCTGCCGAGCCGGATCGATTTCCATTGAAAGAACCGTTTGAAGGCAGAGAAAATATGTTTCTTGTTATAGGGAGAAGCCAGCAGTACACGCAACGATCCGATCATGATCAAAAGGTGGGTTTAAAGATGCATTAATTGGGGATACAACTCGTCCATGATAACCCCAAAATCAGGGGACGAAGCTACGATCTTCGCTGTTTCCAACTGCGCCATTTTTATTTTATCCGGGTTGCCGGCATTTTCTACGATGAGCCCGGCCATATGCCGCGCATCCCTGGCCACCAGGAGCGTTCCCTCCTTCCATTCATAACCGCGATTGCCTGCGACGGTGGACAGTACCGGAAGACCCCAGCCCAGCGCCTTTGCCAGCTTGGTGCTAACCCCCCGGGAATAATAGAACACAAGATTAAGGAAAAAAGCCCAGCTTGCGGCCTCTTCACGAAGCTGTCCTTCATCCAGGAATCCAAGATATTTAACAAAGGGGTACTTATCCGCGATGGATCTGCCTATCTCTTCCGGACCTCCTACCAGCCTGAACTCTATGTTGTGCTGCATCTCCATCAGCGCGTCGCAGAGATCCAGCACCCCTTTTTGATTGGGGGTGTGGCTGATATCGCCAAGAAACCCGACCCGGTTGGTCATTGGTTTGAGCGGGAGGGGGTCTTTTTTTATTACGCGGGGCACCATAAAGGTGTTTTTGGCGCCCAGCCATTTTTCGAGGCTGTCTTCGACCGGTGAGACGGTCAGCGCCATGTCGATCCCGCTGACCCGATAAGCCGCCTCGATCTTGAACAGCCGGCCGAGCGTATAGGTAGAGAACAGATTCTTGAAATAGCTATTGTCGCCGCGAAACCTGACCACCTGGTGCAGGAAGTCTCCCGTCTCGTTGCCGTGAGAGCACAGAATGACCTTTATATCGCCCAGCTCTTTGAGCAGCGGGGCAAAGGTGACTGTATTGGAAAGGTTCAGAAAGACCAGGCGGATCCCATCTTTCCGGATGGCTTCCTTCAACCGGTCCCGGTAAAGTTCGGGCTTGTAGTCATTGTAATGATTCAGCCCCAGCCTCACCCTCAGACGGTAGGGAATCGAAATATGGTTGGTCACCGGGAACCGGACCACTTCGAACCGCTGGCTGAGCAGGTCGATAAATTCATTGGTGCAATTCCTAACTCCACCCTCCCTGTTTCGGGTATCGAGATAGAGGGCATTGGTAAGGAACAATACTTTTTCCATGTGTAGTATGCTTAGCTGAACCGGTCTTTAAGACTTTTATAAAGCGCTAAATAATCTGAAACGATCTTAACGTCGCTAAATCTGTCGACGGCCGTCTGCCGGACCCTTGCGCGATCGATCGAAGCCAGGTCGCCGACTTTCATGACCATGTCCTCTGTATTGCTGCAGACATAGCCACTGACACCATCTGTTACGACCTCCGGCACGGAGCCGCAGGGAAAGCCCAGTACCGGGGTGCCGCATGCCATGGCCTCCGCCATCACGATGCCAAAGGGCTCATTCCACTGAATGGGCATGAGGAAGCCCAGCGCGCTTCCGAGCAGCTGATTCTTCTGGACGTCGTTGACCGGCCCGATATAGGTGATCCGGTCATCCAGATGCGGGCTTATATTCGTCTCGAACCAGGTCTCGCCGCCGGATGGGATATTCCCCGCCAGGACCAGGCGGCGGTTCGCCTTTTTGGCCACTTCGATGGCGACGTGCGGGCCTTTTATATGTTCTATCCTGCCGAGGAAGACCAGCGGAGCATCGGCTGCGACCGACAGCACCGGGCTGTATCTTTCGACGGGAGCGAAATTGTAGATCGTATATGCCTCACCTGCAGTCTTTATCTGGTTGGAGATATAGTCGCTGCAACCGGTAAATACCATGCTGCCTTTCCGGGCGAGCCTGACGGCCTTCTGTATCTGGCTGATCGTTGGCTCGCGCTGATAGCTCATGATCTTCGGGATGCGGAGAGGCATCAGGGCCGTCATATAGGCCAGCCGGCTAAAGCTGTGGAGGACGTCGAATCGCTCTTTAAGGACCAGCTTCGTGAGCACGGCGGTGTTCTGCAGGGTATCCTGTATGCGCTGGCTCATGGCCCCCGGCCAGCCTACGAGGCGGCAGGGGACCTTTGACTCCCTGTTGGCGCAGAGCGTCACTTCATGTCCCCGGGCGAGGTATCCTTGTATAAGACCTTCCACGATCCGCTCGATACCCCCATAGAGCACCGGCGGGACGGGTATCTCGGGGTCTACCGTCAATAGTATCTTCATTTCGCGACGGCTGATTTTACAACCTCTATGATACGGGCGCTTACCTTGTCATCCCACATGGGGATCGCCACCGGGGCGCGTTGTTCGATAGTCTGCTTATGATCGACGATCTTTTTCAGGAAATCCCCGTCGTGGATGCTGAGCAGAATATTGGTGCCCATCGACACGGTTACGGGTCTTTCGGTATTCTTCCGGAAGGTGACGCAGGGAATATTGAGAAAGCTGGTCTCTTCCTGTACGCCGCCCGAGTCCGTGATGACCAGCCGGGCGTTTGCGACCAGGCGCAGGAATTCAAAATAGCTCAGGGGTTCGGTCAGCAGGATGTTGGGATCCTTCTCCAGCTGCCCGAGCAGACCTGACTGTATGAGTTTCGATTTCGTTCGCGGGTGGACGGGGAATACGACCGGCTCTGTTTTGGAGAAGCTCTGAAGGATCGTGACGATACGCTGAAGGGTCTCCGGGTTGTCGACATTTTCCGGCCGGTGGAAGGTAGCGACGACCGGCTTCCTGCCGAAGAACTGCTGTACGTCGTCCTGCAGCGGGGTTGCTTCCCATAGTTTGCGCGTCATCAGCAGGCATTCGATCATGATATTGCCCACCATCGTGACCTTCTCCGGCGCAAAGCCTTCCTTCTCCAGGTTCTTTACCCCGCTGGGCTCGGATATCATCAGGTAGTCGCTGATATGATCGGTGATCACCCGGTTGATCTCTTCAGGCATGTCGCGGTCGAAGCTGCGCAGTCCTGCTTCTACGTGCATCACCGGTATACGGGACTGGGAACCCGCGATCGCGCCTGCGGCCGTCGCATTGACGTCTCCGAAGACGATGATGAGGTCGAATTTGTTTTGCTGGATGAGCTCATTGATGCCCAGTATCGTCTTTCCGATGGTGTCCACTACGCCATTCCCCTTGATGTTCAGCTGAAAATCCGGGGAAGGCAACTGAAGGTTCTGCCAGAAGACGTCGGACATATTGTAGTCGAAGTGCTGTCCGGTGTGGCAGATATAGGGCTTTATTTCGCGGGCATCTGAAATGAACCGATGATATAATGGCGCAAGCTTGATAAAATTAGGACGCGTTCCGGCTATCAGCAAAACGTTCTTCATAGCAGTTGTTGACTTTTATGTTGTTTGATTGCATTAACGATGAGATCGGACATCTGGTGTGTCAGCTCGGCTCTTGTCAATGTGTTAAGGAAGGAATAGTTCGGCGTAAAGACGGTCTTCCCGCCGAAAAACTCTGTCAGCCGGGAGACGGCCTGTTCCGTATTGTCGGGATCGCAGATAAGGGCGGTGCCGGCCTCTTCCAGCAGGTCCTTCTGGGCCCCGTCGCATACGAATGCGATGACCGGGCGCTGTATCTGGAGATATTCGAATGTCTTGCCTGCGATGCTGTAGTCCCTTCCGCCCAGCTGTTTGGCCGACGTGATCAGGAGAGCGTCGCATTCCTGCTGAAATTCGAGCGACCGGTGGTGCGGTATCTCGCCCAGCAGGGTTACCTGGTCCTTCAGTCCGAACGATTCGATCATATCGACCAGCCACGGGGGAATCTTGCCCGCAAATTTTACGCTGATCCGCCGGCCCAGCGCAGGGTTCTGCTCGTTCAGCCGCTGAAGCGCGCTGAAGAAGAAATAAGGCGACCTGTAGAGCCAGTCCTGCTTCATGGGGATGTACTGGAGCATCCGGTGTCCTTTCTTCTTCCACCAGGGCTGAAGCATTTGTTCCCTGGCTTCGGGGCTGTAGTAGAAGCTGCCCACGTACCCGATAACGAATTGCTCTTTGTCCGGGTCGAGAGGCTTCCAGCGATCGAGCTCACCGGAATAGCCGTTTGGGATGTAGTGGAAACGGTCCTCTTTCACTCCCGGATGCAGTCTCCTGAAATCATTCAGTGTCACGCGGGAGGTGGCGACGATGGCGTCGGAGGCCTGCAGGTATTTCCGCTCTACCTGCAGTGTCCTGAGATAGTGACCAAAACTGCCGTAGGGCGTTCCTCTCCACTGAGAAAAAGCGTCCCTGAAGTCAGCGATCAGCGGCAGGTCATATTTTTTTGCTACCGTCGCCGCGAGCTCGAGCGCGCTGAAGGGCGGGACCGTGACCAGGACGGCTTGGGGGGTGTGCTCTTTCACCGCCTTATCCACGGCCTTATAAAAATTGTCTTTCCAGTATTTTACGTCGTTGCCGAGAATTGAGAAATAGATGGAGGAGAATTCTTTCAGCTTTGACTGTTTGACGGGCTTGTCGGCCGGGACCGGGACTACCGTCACGTTCTTATCGATCTTTCCCGCCAGCATCTCGTCTACTCCATAAACGTCGAAGGTATGTGCATAAGAACCTTTATCCAGGGTTATGACGATGGGATTGATCCCATACCGGGCAAAATGCTGGGTAAAGGCCAGGCTACGATATACTCCGCCACGAACCAGCGGAGGAAATTCAAAAGCAATGAACAGAACATTGGTCATCTTACTGCGACTTTTCTGAAATCAGTTTGGATAGGCTCTTCTTTTTTAAGAGCTTCAAATAGCCTCCCGATCATGCTGAACTCATAGGAAGTGAGCAGCTTGGGATGCGAGATGAAATGATAATAAGACTGTCTCCGGATGGCAGACAGGTGTTTTCTTAGTGTAAAAGGGTTCAGCCCCTCGAAGGAGGCCACGCGCCTGGTTGCCTTTCCCTGCCGGAGCGTATCGCCTTCTTCGGTCTTTCCCACGGTCACCGTGGAGCCGGCGTTGTGCCGCCGGTTCTTCCCCATCCGCTGCAATAGGCCGCTGACCTTGAAATTAAGCCAATTCTCAAATGGCGTCAGGCTCTGGGTGGAAATAGTCCATTCGGTGAAGGCTCCGCCTTCTTGCCGGAGGCAGGGGTCGTCGCCGAATGTATAGACCGGTATGCTGGCCGGGGCGGTCCTGAAGTCGAAGTAGTTGGCCTCCGAGAACAGGTATTTGCCGGGTATGACGCTCCAGTCGCTGGTGATGCCGTATTGGAGGAAATATGGTTTGAAATGTTCAAAGGGCTGGAGGGACCACCCTCCAGCCCTGTAGCAGTCTATCCGGTATTCCGCGACATCACTGGTGATGTCGCGTATGATCTGCATGGATGCTTCGAACAGGCTTTTCTGCTGTGCAGCATCGATGGCAGCGAATCGATAATATCTCGTATTCTTAAGGGACCATTCGTTCCTTTCCCCGTCATACTCTGCATCCAGCCAGTGGGGATGGATATGCGGAAAAACATAGTGCCCGTTGCGCACCATCCGGGTCAGCTGTTCATGGATATCCGACCAGTCTCGGGCCGCATCCTTATGCTTGTCAGCGACCTGCTGCAGGCGCATCAGGTAAGTGGTATCGACAAAGAATACGCCCTTATAGCCGTGGCTGTCGAACAGCTCCAGCAGCCGGTCGGTTGGCGGGATCAGGCAGTCCTGCGGTCTGCCGCTGCCGGCGCCCAGAAAAAGTTCGTAGTCAAATGTGAATAATACCGTCCTCGTGTTCATGCTTAATTTCAAACCATCTTTTCAAACAACAGCAATACCGCGCCTACTTCTCCCTTTAGCCGGTAGGAAGAATGCATCGGTCCCAGGAACTTAAACCGGTGCTGCATCATCACCGTCATGATATCTTCAAAGGGGTATTGCTTCTCATAAGGGGTATGGAACATATATTCCAGCTGGCAGTAACGGATCATTTCAAGGGCCTTGCCTCCGCCCTTCAGGACTTCCAGCTCATTGCCCTGTGTATCGATCTTCAGAAATACGATCTTGTCTTTCAGGCCGTCCTGCCGCTCGGCGAATATCTTGTCCAGGGTCGTGACGGGCACGGTACGGGCGACGGTCTTTTCGGCGTCGTCCTCCCCAAAATCTCTCCTGATGGCCTCCTTATTGCTCGGGAACAGAGAGCTCATCTGGGAATCGGAGTGAAAATAGAAGAGCATTTCCGATTCGCTGTCGCTGACTGCCTTGTTGATGATCTCCAGCCGGGAGCCATTCCTGTTGTTGGCTGTTATATCTTTATTCAGCTCTTCATTTGGCTCGACGCAGACCACGAGCGAAGGCTTGTAAACATCCGAAAAGACCTGGCTGAACTCTCCCTGGTTGGCGCCTATATCGACAAAGACATCACATGCCGGAACGCTGCCCCGGACCGCCTGCATGGTTCGCAGAAGATCGAGCCGTATCGGATGGTCGCCTCCGATACCCAGATTTTTTCGGATCATTTTCTTCTGCAGGAACAAGTACATTGTCTGCACCCGGTAATAGAGTTTCTCCCAGATAATATTCATGAGCTTGAATTGTTAAGCAGAATGAATCGGACGCCCGTCACCTTATCCTGTACCTCTTCTTTTACCATGCTCCTGACATGATCTCCAAGGCTCGCATTCTTCTGAACGATCAAAAAATTCAGTTTTCTTCTTTTAATAAATTGAGATTGCCGCTCGTCCAGGGTCCCTGCCGTATCCTGTTGCGTTCTTGAAGCGGCCAGGAATTCAGAGTTTTTGATCAATGCATACCCTCCGCTGGCGTATTTGGGATCGGAGTCGATACCGGTGGGCAGGGACAGCAGTATAAGATCGGTGCTCTTTGGTACAAGTCCCATAAAATAACCGTCCTGGAATACAAAGGGGTTGTAGGCCCACTCGCTGTTGGTGAACAGGGAATCGTTATAGATCAGGCCCCCGACCGACCTGGCGGGTAATTTTTCAGTTATTTCTTTTATAAATGCTTTGCTGACCCTCGACTCCGGATTGGTATTCTCGCGGCTAAAGCTGGAATAAAAAGAAAAGATTACCTGTACGGCCAGTATCCCGAACGCCAGCTTCTGTACAGGCCCGTGTGCCCCTGCGTGTTTCAGATAGACGCCGATCGCGACCGTCGTAAAGATCAGCAACGCAGCATAGGTAGGGAAAAAGTCGAATTGCCAGGCATCCACGAAGAAACTCAGAAGGGCCGTCAGCAAGGTCCCGATCAGCAGCAGAAAGAGATAGAATGAGAAAAGGCGACCGTTCTCCCTCCACTCCCGCAACAACGATTTATAATTCGTCAATACAAAGAAGATCAATGGAAGACCGAAGAGCCAGATACGGACGAGATAGTCGCGCAGCAGGATATGAACAGCCTGTCGCAGGAATACACCGATCGGAGGTCTGTTGGAAACCGATGTTCCGGTGATATTGCCAAAGGCCGCATAAAAGAGCACGATGAACAGGAACACGCCTGCGGCGATAGCCAGGTATTGCAGGCCGGACCGGTATTCTTTCTTCCACAGACTCACGAGGCCGGCAATGCCGATCGCCATAAGGACTGCGGGAGTGGCCAGAATATTCATCACCGGCATAAATGTCAGCGTGAGAAAGGCGGCAGCCGTCTGCTTTCTGTAGAAGAACACGAAGGCAATTCCGCAGCACAGGATGGCCGGGAATATCTTGGGTAGCAGAATAGTGTTCCGGAAAAAGCTGCCGGCCTTTACCGGAATGACCAGGTAGTAAAAAATGAGGAGAAAGGCAGCCAGAAAGCAAACCCAACGCCGGGAAGGGATATATACCGAGAGTACCGCCGCCAGTGCCAGGAAGGACAGCGTGGCTGTCACGGGAGTCGCGACGAATAAATAGGCATCCGTCTTGTCGAGGCTGGCTACCGACTGAAAAAATCCGTTCAGCCATATATCGAAGTAATGATATGGCAGGCGGTAGTGGCGGGCTGCGAACAACGGCTCAGTCTCGAAGTTGATGCCTTCGATATGATAGTGCGACATCTTCTCCGCCATTGTTATATAGAAGTAGTAGTCGCTATGTCCCGATCTGGATATCTCGGGATTGAAGTAGTCGTACCGTATCAATTGTACCAATACCAGCAGTATGAGTGCCAGTATTGTCAGCATCAGCAGCCCGATCTCATGGTCGCGGACCTTTATCCGGAAGCTGACCGGCGACTTGCCGGTAGAGAACCGCCGGACCAGCAGAAAGATCCCGACAAGGATAAAATACAGGTTGACCGTGACCCCTCCCGTCCGAAGAAGAGAGAACAGGCTTACGACGCCAATAGCCCCGGCGCTCAGATACAGCAGGGTATTAAACCAGGTAAACTCCCCCGCCGGGCCATCCGAATTCTCGAAGGGGGCCAGCAAACACTTACCCAGCAGGTAGAAAAGCAACATCCCTGCTACAGGAAGCAAAAGGATCATTAACAGATTAGAGGCTACTATCATAAGAAAAGGATTGGCTACTATTGGAAAACCCCGAGTACCGAAGAGCTGACATAGTCGATCTCTTCCTGCGTAAGCTCGAAATACAGCGGCAGACGAACCAGGCAATCCGAATACATATCACTATTAGGCAGCTGTGTCCCATTGTGCTTGTCCTGGTAAAAGGCTGATTTGTGCAGCGACAAATAGTGGAACACGGACAGTATCCCCTTTGTCTTCAGTGTCGATATCAGTCTTTCCCGGTCACCGGCGTTATTGCATACCACATAGAACATATGGGCATTGTTCGTGGCGTAGTCCGGTATGGCCGGCAGCCTGAGCAGCCCCTTCTCTTCCAGCGGCCGCAGCGCATTATAATATTGTTGCCATATCTCTTTTCTGCGGCCCTGTATCTGACCGAGGTTCTCGATCTGCGCATACAGGAATGCGGCAATTATATCCGAGGGCAGGAACGAGCTTCCTACATCAACCCAGCCATATTTGTCTACCTCTCCCCTGAAGAACGCCGACCGGTTAGTCCCCTTCTCCCGGATGATCTCGGCGCGGCCGATAAAAGATTCGTCATTGATAGCCAGCATTCCCCCTTCTCCAGACATGATATTCTTCGTTTCGTGGAAGGAGAACGCGGACATGTTGCCTATGGAGCCCAGCGCCCTTCTAACGCCATCCTTTCCCGTGTAGTAGCTGTCGATAGCCTGGGCGGCGTCCTCTATGATGAACAGATCGTATTTTTTTCCGAGCGCGGTCACTACGTCCATATCGCAGGCGATCCCCGCATAGTGTACGACGACGATAGCCTTCGTCTTTGGCGAGATGAGGGCTTCGAGGGCATGGACGTCGAGGTTGGGATTCGACGCGCAGCTGTCTGCAAATATGATCCTGGCGCCCCGCAGAACAAAAGCGTTGGCCGTGGATACGAATGTATAAGAAGGCATGATGACCTCATCTCCCGGTTCTATGTTCATCAGGATCGCACTCATCTCCAGCGCATCTGTACAGGAGGTCGTCAGCAGGCACTTCTTAAATCCGTAGTTGCTCTCGAAATAACGACGACATTTCTCTGTGAACATGCCGTCCCCCGAGATCTTTCCCGATGAGACCGCCTGATAGATATAATGGACCTCTTTACCCGTGAGATAAGGCTTATTAAAGGGTATCATATTGATTAATTAAACCATAAATGGAAAATATAATTTCTCCGGGAGACCGACCAACCGCCTATATCATAGAACCGACATGCCACCTTGTTGGTCTGCTGTGTAACGAGAGTTGATGTCCCTATATTGTTTTGATAGAAAAACAGGTCCGTTGCCCCGACGAGGCGCTGACCGATACCCTGGCCGCGTAATGTGACGTCCGAAGCCATCAGCCCGAGGTTGCCCGTCCCATCCCCCATTATCTTACAGGTGACCATTCCCTTTATGCTATCCCCATCCCGGCAAACGAACACCCTGTCGGCGTTGACTCCCTCCAGCGATTTTGTGATCCAAATTTTGTAAAGCGCCTCGAAGTAAGGCGTCAGCCGGGGGTCTCTTCTGAACCTCGAATCATGACCGGCCTGTATCGCCAGACCGAGCAGCTCGTCGGTGAGCGGCCCCTGGTAGGCCTCCATGGTCAAAGGAGAAACGACAGTCTCTCCAGTAGGAGCTCCCACCGGTTTGCGATAGGTCAGCCTGTCGTCGTACAGCACCGCGCCTGCACGGACGAGTTCCGGGAACAGCTGTTCCTGGCCTTCTTCCAGATAGAAATATACGAGCTCGGCCCCCTGCTCCCGCAGTTGCTGCATGAGCCTCGCCAGATCGTCGCCGACCTGCGGATAGGCCCCGAAAACCTCACAGCCAAAAAAGCTGCTGTCCCAGTCCAGTCTTTTTATGTTCATAAGTTGACGTACTTTTTTATTTTACTTATCAATTGACACTCTCTTTTATAAGGTATAGCGGCCTGTTCTTGATGCCATCGAATATCTTGCCTATGTACAACCCAAGCACCCCTAATATCGAGATCAATACGCCGGCAAGGAACCAGATGGAAACGATCAGGCTGGTGAAGCCGGTCAGGGTAATGATACCCAGGAAGTACGCTATGATATAGTACAGCGCAACAATGAAGGAAACAGTCGAGATCAGCAATCCCAGCTTCAGCATGATCCGCAGGGGCTTGTCCGAATAGGCCAGGCTTATGTCGAGGGCGAGGTTGATCAGCTTCTTCCAATTGTAGGAGGTGGTTCCCTCGAACCGTTCGGCATGCTGGACGTCTATCGAGGTCTTGCTGAATCCCACCCACCGCGCCATGGCGGTAAAGCCCCGCATGGGCTCGCGCATAGCGTTGATCGCATCTATCACTTTGCGCTGATATATACCGAAATTGGCTATCGTCCCGTCCTGAGGGATACCGGACAAATAGCTGAATGCTTTATAAAAAAGCCTGGACCCCAATTTTTTGAAGAATCCGTCCTGGCGCTCTACCCTGCGCGCAAAGACGATATCATACCCTTTCATCGCCTCGTTATAGAGATTCACGATCTCTTCGGGTCTGTCCTGGAGGTCGCAGTCCATTACTACTATCCACTCACCGGTACAATGATCCAGCCCGGCAGTTATCGCATAGTGCTGGCCAAAATTCCTGCTCAATCGTATTCCCCTTACCCTGGGCTCTCTGGCGCAATTCTCCTTTATCTTTTCCCAGGATCGGTCGGGGCCGCAGTCGTCGACGAGAACGATCTCGAAGTCGTCGGTTATCCTGGTAAGTTCGCTGACGAGCCTTCTGACGAGCTCGTCCACAATTTTCTCCGCTTTATAGACAGGGCTTACAATGGATATTTTCATTTTGAGGAATTGTCCAGTTGTTGTTGGTATATCGACAGCAGTCCTTTTGTATGCACCGGCAGGGAAAAATGCTGTTCGATCTTCTCTCTGCTGGCCGGTAAATAGGTCCAGCTTAATATCTGCTCCATCTTCACAGCATAGGCGTCGACGTCTTTTTCTTTGACGAGATATCCGTTGACACCGTCTTCCATCAGCTCGGGTATCCCGGAGTGGTGGGTGGAAATAACGGGAAGTTCCATGGCCATCGCCTCGATGATGGCATTGGGCATTCCTTCCTGGTCGCCATTGTCGGCAGTAATGCTATGATGAACGAAATAATCTGCCTCATCCAGCAATCGGACCGCCTGGTCCCTGTTGATCCAGCCGGGGAATTCCACCGCATCCGTCAGTCCAAGCTCCCTGGCCAACTGCATCAGCCCTTCGCGCCGCGGGCCGTCTCCGCCGATGATCAGCTTTGCCTTCCCTTCATTCCGGTCTAAGAATTTCCTGAATGCCTGCAGGGTGTAGATATGCCCCTTCTTCTCGTAAAAGCTCGAGATCTGTAAGAATATGCGAACCTTGTTATTCTCCCGCCGGGTCCGTCTGAACATATCCACATTGGTGCCGTAGTACAGGATCGAGGAATTCCGGTCATTTATACCGGTGTCTTTCCTGACCAGGTTCTCCTTCAGGTGGCGGGAAACGCATATGCCGTGAAAACGCGGCTCCCTGATCATGTGCCGGAGGTTCTCCACGTAGTAGGCCCGGCTGAGAAAATTCGACGCGTCAAAACCGTGGAAGCTGACGACGAAGGGGATATTCCTGATTGAGCTCTTCAACGGGAAGAATAGCCTTGTGGCCGTGTCTCCAAAATGCAGGTGGATAATATCCGGCTTATAATCGCGGATGATTCGCTGTCTCTTGCTGAAATAGGGAAAAAAGGAAGTGAGGAAGAAAAGCCGCCTCCTACTGGTCGCCAGGTAGAAATTCCTGAACAACGCGTTCTTTATCATTGGGATGCGGGTATAGTCGGTATCGGTCTCTTTCAACTTGCCGGTCCGCTCACAGACTACATGAAGCTCTACACCTGCTGCCTCCAGCTGTTTGATCTCATTGTATATGAAGGTAAAATATCCATAATCGTACTCATCCGTGAAAATTAAAACGCGCATATGCGATCGATCAAAAAAAGTTACTGAAATTTTGCCTTCAAAGAATTGATCGGCTTTTCAAAAAAGAACCAGGAGAGGGCCGTTCCCACAAGCAGAACGAACAGGGACTCCAGCAATATGATATTATGGCCTGTTCCGAAGCTATGACCCAGTGCCCGGCCGACCCTGGCATTCGCGCTCTGGACCAGCGACGGGATAGGATTGTGATAAAGATACAGTCCATAGCTGATCTTCCCCAGATAGCTGGTGACCGGGTTCGAAAAAGCGCTGTTGAACCAGTGGTTTGAGGAAGTAATGCAATACACGATCAGCCAAAAGGATAGAAAAGCGATCAAAATATGCTGGACAAAAAAGCTGAAGCTGGCGTACCAAATGCAAAACACTATCGCGGCTACAAGAAAAGTGGGGAGAGACCAGCGGGCGATCCGCGCCAGCAGGCCGGGGATCTCGTTCTTGATATAGGCCAGCAGAGCGCCCGCCCCAAGCGTACTCATACAGCTGAACGGAAGCATGAAAACGAATTCACTCTTCCCCGATTCGACCAGCACAAATACCAGGCTTAGAAGGATAACTGTGCTTACTAAAAAAAGCAGCCATTTCCGGGGGATCAGCAGGATAATAAAAGGCCACAGGATATAGAATTGCTCCTCGACGGCCAGCGACCAGAGATGAGATACCGGAGGCATCCATGTCTGGGTGAGATACATATGAAAATTGGACGTATAGGTTACAAGAAATGGCCAGTTATTCAGTACGGCGGGAACACGACAAAGGAAAAGCAGACCGATCAGCAGATAGTATATCGGGAATATCCGAAGCGATCGCTTGATGTAGAAACTTTTCAGGACGCCGCCGGTGGTGATATTGCCGGCCCCGATCTTCTTTTTCGAGCGCAGCAGTATCTCTGTGATCAAAAATCCGCTGAGGACGAAGAACAGGTCAACGCCAAACTTGACCAGCGGAAAATTTCCCATGGCATCGGGCAGCCAATGATACACAATTACCGAAACGGCCGCGAAGCATCTGACAGTGTCTAAATTCTTATAGTATTCCTTCTTTTGAATTTGCTCCATATGGTACGGTGATCTTGTCCAGTAAGATTTTTCCGGTATTGAGTTGTATATTCTCTTTCGCGAATTGATGAGCCGCCGCCCCGATGGCCGGCCATTCTCCGAAGCGGGCAACAGCCTCCTTCAGTCTGGCGCTGAACAGCCTCCTTGTCGGAGCTTCCACCAGAAAACCGGTCTCCCCGTCCGTTATCCATTCTTCGTTGCCGCCTACCCTCGTAACGATACATACCCTCCCGGCCGTCATCGCCTCTAAAAGTGTAAGCGGGGTGCCTTCCGTATGCGAACACATCAAAAGACAGTGACAGGTCTTCCAGATCGAGGTCCTGTTCTCCGTAAATCCTTCTATGATCACCCTGTCCCCGAGCCCGTAGTAGTTGGTCAACGCTTCCAGGTAGGCCTTGTCCTGGCCCTTCCCGTATAAATGGAACCGGATATTGGAATTACGCCATTCCGGCTCGTTCATCACCGACAACAGGATGTCCTGGCCCTTATCACTGATGCTCAGCCTTCCGACAAGCGCACAGTGAATGATCCCATCGTAGCCGGGATAAGGAATGCCATCGAGACTATCCAGCAGCAGCGGATTCTGGATGACATCGGTCCTGGTCAGGGTATACGCCAGCTGGTGGTTAGCCAGCCGCCTGTTGCCCTCGGAAACAAAAAATATTTTCAACGCCCCCTCAAAAAAACCAATGGTGTGCTGCCTGTCCGAAGGAAGGTGATAGTCTGTATTGGACTGGCTGATTATTACATACCTGTTGGGGAATGACCGCATCAGCAGTCCCGAAAGGTTGACGTCATCTGCCGCATAGTAGGTCGAGCCGTCCGTCACGATGACCAGGTCCGGAGCGAACTCTTCGAGCGGCTTATAGGGGTTCAGCATTCCGGAAACGCTATCTCCGCCCACCTTCAGGACCGCCCTGTCCCATAAGCTAGGCACCCGCTTCCTCTTATGTATGAATGCCCCCGCCTGCCGCAGCCTCGTCAATTGAGCAGGCTCGTCCGGCCAGTCGTAGACGAATACGCCGATCTCGTAGTTGCTTCTCAAGGCCTCTTCTGCGCTTTGGTACCAAAGCTCTTCGCTTCCTCCCCAGGAGGTGCTGCGCAGGGTCGACACGTATGCGATCTTCATGATATCCTTTCAGCAAATATGTTAAGAAAGAAGTCGAACGACAGGAAACTCTCCCTGTCGACAAAAGGAGAGCGCCGCATTCTGAACGGACAGTCGATATAGTACCTGAAATGATTGCGGCTCAGGATACGCAGGATGTCATCCAGCTCCTGGGCGCCATTCTCAGGGGAATGGTATTCGATGAACAGGCGCCGGACATGTCCAAGCTTTCCCTCTATCTCCCTAAGGACCTCCGTCTCTGCACCTTCGATATCCAGCTTCAGCAGATCGACTTCCCGGTCGATATACCTGCTCAGCCTCACCGCCTCTACCTCATAGGAAGACTTCGTCGCGTCCATGTCTCCTACAGAAGAGATCCTGCTTGCATCCGCACCTTCATTCAGGAACATCAGGCTGCCATCTTCTTTCCATACGGCCTTTTTCACCAGTGTCACCTTCTCCAGGTCCATGGCGGTAATGTTCTTCTCCAGGAATTTCGCGATCTCCCGCTCGGGCTCGAAGGCGATCACCTCTGCATCGGGGAACAGCTCCTTGAAATAGATGACGCTCATCCCGATATTGGCGCCGCAGTCGATGATGAACGGAGCGACCTTTTCCGAATTGAACCGATAAATATTTTCGTTGAATATCTCCTTATATATAAAAGCGAAGGACCGCGCATCCGGAAAAGACAGCTCTTTTCCGTTCCGTATAAAGCTGCCCGGCGTGTATCTTGCCAGGCTGGATAACCGTGCGAGCTCCCGTTGCTGTTGATCCAGCTCTCTTTGTTGTTGATCGAATAATAGCCTGAATTTCTGTCTTATCCCAGACATCTGTAGTGTTTATTGTATCTTCTTAATCGTACTAAGTCCTGCTTTTGATCGGCTTCGCCGGCACCCCGCCGACAACAGTATTGGGTGGAACATCTTTGTTGACCACGCTCCCAGCCGCAACGACGGACCCCGACCCGATCCTGACGCCATCCAGTATACGAACGCCCGATCCGATCCAGACATTGTCTTCGATCACAATTCCCTTGCTGCTCGTCCCCTGCTGATTGATCGGTCTTGAAATATCCTGGAAATTATGATTGGCGGGAATGATCAGGCAATGCGCCGCGATCAGTACGTCGTTGCCAATGATCGTCCCCTTCCCCGAACCATAAATTACTGTATAGGGATTTATGCTGCAGCGGTCTCCTATCTGTACAGTGCCTCCATAGGTCATCAGACAGACGCCGGTAAGCAGCTCGCAATTGGAGCCCACCTGTATCGTACCCCCGGGAATAGTCTCGAGCACCGCCCCCGGCGACACCTTCGTCGAGCTTCCGATCCTGATGTTCCCGTTCAGCCTGAGCAACGAGACTTTGACGGCAGACCGGAAATTTTTTGAATAATAATAAAGTCTGTTTACGATACCCATTCGCAGCTGATATTTATTACGCCGACGTCGGCGCCATTGTATATCGCAAGGTCCGAATCGAAGTCCTGTATCGCGAACGGGCAAATGTCTTTCAAATAGGTATAAGTAAAACTATTGGGTATAAAGCTGGCGACATCCAGGCTGTAGCTGCCGGTCAACAGCAGGCGGGAGGGTATCATCATCGTTTTCCTGACGACACCGGAGGTGATATCCTTTTCTTCCAGGACGTACTGTGTCGTGAACAGTTTGCGCTTCCATTTGTCATTCAGCGCAATGCCCATCGTCAGGCCACTGAGCTTGTGGGGGACTTTGACCTCGACTTCTACAGGCACCGAACCCGTGTGGTTGAAAACAGGCTCGCCATTGCGATTAAGCGCCCTCACGCTCATGATCTCAAAATCCTTGCAGTTCGGATTCTCGTATACTTCTATGATATTTTTTTCCAGGTTGGAATAGCTCGCGATAACTTCGTCGATCTTCCCTGCGAACCGAAGCTCTCCCTTGTGCAGCAGTATCCCGTTATTGCATAGCTGCGCAATAGCCCCGATATTATGGCTGACGAACAATACGGTCCTTCCTTCTCCCTGGCTGACTTCATTCATCTTCCCCAGACATTTCTTCTGGAATTCCGCGTCCCCAACCGCAAGCACTTCATCCACCACCAGGATCTCGGGTTCCAGGTGCGCCGCTACAGCAAATGCGAGCCTCACATACATCCCGCTGCTATAGCGCTTGACGGGTGTATCAAGAAATTTCTCGACTTCTGAAAAATCGACGATCTCGTCGAATTTTTTTCGTATTTCCTCGCGGGCCATGCCCAGAATAGCGCCATTCAGGAAAATATTCTCCCGGCCGGTGAGTTCCGGATGGAACCCCGTCCCCACCTCAAGGAGGGAAGCTACCCTTCCCCGGAGGGTAATACGGCCCTGCGTCGGCTCCGTGATCCGGCTCAGGATCTTGAGCAAAGTGCTTTTCCCGGCGCCATTCCTCCCCACCACGCCGATCCTGTCTCCCGGCTTAACATCGAAATTGATATCCTTCAACGCATAGAACTCCTCTTTCGGCAAAAGATCGGACGCCTTTGTCTTATTGGAGCCCAGCGCGCTCTTCACCTTCTTGCTCATCTCATCTCTGAGTGAAGTATAACGTTCCTTGACTTCGTGACTAATGATGAATTTCTTGGAAAGGTCTCTTACTTCTATGATCGACGACATATGCTACTATATATTATCTGCGAAACTTTTCTCCGTCTTGCGGAAATACCAGATCCCCAGCCACAGAAAAATCAGGGCCACCACTATGGAAATTAGAAATGAAGGGATATTCAGCGGCTCACCAAGAACGCACCAGCGGAAGCCGTCCACTACGCCGACCATGGGATTCAGGGAGTAGAGCAGCCGCCATTTTTCCGGGACCACGCTGCTGCTGAAGCCTACGGGCGTTACGTACAGACCGAACTGGACGACAAAAGGAATGATATACCGGAAGTCCCGGTACTTTACGTTCAGCGCTGTGACGTATAGTCCTACTCCGATCGCCGCGACAAAGGCAATGAGAATAAATAGGGGTAGCAGGATAATCGTCCATGAGGGAGTAAAATGGTAAATGAAGAACATCACGACCAATATCAGCAGGGATATTCCCAGATCGGCCATGCTCGTGATGACCGAGCTGGCGGGTACGATCATCCTTGGGAAATATACTTTGGTTATCAGATTCGTATTCCCGATGAGGCTGTTGCTCGCCTCGCTGAGCGCTGTGGCAAAGAACTGCCAAGGCAACATCCCGACGAAGACCATCAGCGCGTATGGGGTCGCACCGGGCGCCTGCAGCTTGGCCAGTCTGCTGAAGACAATGGTAAAGATAATGGTCGTCAGCACCGGGCGAATGATGCTCCACGCCGCGCCGATGACCGTCTGTTTATAACGGACCTTCAGATCCCGCCATGAGAGGATGTAAAAAAGTTCCCTGTAGCGCCAGAGGTCTTTCCAGTAATTCTTCTCCGAAGCACCCGCCTCGATGACCAGTTCTATTGGCATAGTGATTGGTTGTTATTTCTTCCAGAATTTAAAGAGATTAAATATGGAGTGCTTTTCCCTTTTGTTGTCCGTGTCGAAATACCCGGAACCTATCCCGTAGGAGTAGGCGCCGTAATATCCGTAACCGTATCCGCTGTAGTAACCTCCCTCCGCCGTGACATCGTTCAATAATAACGACAGCTTGGGCAATTTATTCTGAGTATATAGTTCTTCTACGAAATTCAGCTGTTTGCGGAAGGTGTGTTTGTGGCGGACGATGTACAGCGTACAGTCCGCATAGCGGCTGAGGTTCATGGCATCGCTGACGAGGCCGATGGGAGCAGTATCCATTATCACAACCTCAAATTTGCTGGTAACCTCCTTCATCAGGGTGTCAAGCAGGGGGTCGATCAGCAGCTCTGCGGGATTAGGGGGAATAGGGCCGCAGGGGATTACGTAGAGGTTATCCACGCCTTCGACCTTCACCAGCAATTCTTCGAAAGACGCTTTACCGATGATATAGTTCGTTATACCCATCTTGCGTTTGAGGTCGAGACCCGAGACGATCTTGGGCTTGCGGATGTCGAATTCCATGATCACGGTCTTCTTGCCTGCGAGGGCCATTACTGCCGCGATGTTGGTGCTTACAAAAGATTTGCCTTCCCCGCTGAAGGAGGAGGTAACCATGATCACCGGCCGCTCGTTCTTGCCGATGACGTATTGAAGATTGGTCCGGACGATACGGAATTGTTCTGAGATAAACTGCCGGTTATTCTTGGTCACTACCAGCGTCTGCTTGTTGAGAGAGTGGCCGATCTCGCCAAGGATGGGCGCGTGGGTATATTTTTCGATGTCGGCGCGGTTCCTGACCTTGTCCTGCAGGATTTCCACCAGCGTGATGATGCCGACAGGCAGAAGGATGCCGATGACCAGATAGAAGACATATATGCTCTTTCTATTGGGGCTGATCGCAAAATTGGAGGAGATAGCGGGTTCGACGACCTTGGAATTGGAGATGGTGGAGGCAGAGGAGATGGAGGTCTCCAGCTTCTTCTGTAGCAGGAAGGAGTAGAGGTCCTCAAGGATCTTCTGCCTGCGGGTGATGTTCAGCATTTCCATCGACTTGCCTGGCAGGCTCTGGATCTTGCTTTGCAGTGCGGCTTCCTGCTGTTCGAGGTTCTTTGCGGCGATAAGGTAGGCCTGCCTGACGTTCTCAAGGGCCTGGTGGATATCGCTTCTTACCTTTTCCAGGGAAGCCTCCAGGGAAGTGATGAGCGGGTTATTGGCGGTGGTCGTCCGGAGGTTGGACTCGCGCTCGAGCTGCAGCCGGTTGTATTCGGAGATCAGCTGGATGAGTGCCGGTTCCTCGATGCCCAGGTTGGTAGGAACGACATCGTATTTGTAGGCGCTGCTCTGAATATAATCGAGCAGCCATTTCACCACATTGAGCTTGATCTCCTGCTCTGCCTTATCCTTTGCGCCGGCGCCCATGGTCTCCATATAGGCCTTGGACTGTTCTTCCATCCCATAGGCCTGGTTATTGACCATATAGTTCTTCAGATTGCCCTGCACGCCGTTGAGCTCGTCCCTCAGGTTGTCCAGGCGATCGTCTATGAACCGGAGTGTTATAAAGGCAATGCGGGATTTGTCCTCCACGATGAGCGAGTCATAGACGGACATCAGCGTATTCAGGACGTCCTTCCCCAGGTTGCTGTTCTCGCCTTCATAGCTCAGGGTAAGGATGGTGGACTGGTCGTTGGTCTGCGACACCCTGATACTGCCCAGCAGTGATCCCGCGGCCTGTTCCAGCGGTTGCCAGCTGACGATCACAACCTTGCCGATAAAACTCCGGATATTGGGGTTCCTCGCCAGATAGCAAAGATTGTTGTCTACCTGGAAGGGCTGGCCAAAATTGATCGGCGTTTTACTTTCATTCAGCAGGAATTGATTTTCGTTGACGATGGTCGCCTGGAAACCAAATGCGGCCGAGGAGTCGGCTATTCTGGTATTGACCAGCTGGAAAGGATAGAAATCATACTGAAGTGAAGAGCGGATGCTTCCTTTGATGTAATATTGGCGCTGGAGGCCGAGGTCCCTGGCGACCCGCTGCAATACGGGTCTCGACCGGAGTATCTCCATCTCATTGCTCAGGTTGATATTCCCCTGATTCATGAACAGCTCGCTAAAGCTGATATCCTTTCCCGACGAGGCGCCCATCTGGTCATTTTCATTCTTGATCAGCAGGGAGGACTGTACGGAATATATCGGCGTCGAATAGCGGATCTTTATATAGGCGATCACGATGAAGATCGCGACGGAGATAATGAGCCAGGGCAGATACTTCAGGTATCTGGCCAGGAATTCCTTGACGTCGAGCGACGGTGTATTTTCCATGGTCCCTGTCAGTCCATTCTGGGAAAAAACTTTCTCAATGTTTTGTTCGGGCATAGAGCAACAGTATCAGGGTTTTTATTTTCTAAAAATACTGTAAAGAATGGCAAGGGTAGAGACTATGGTTGTGGCAATGGTGATATTGCGGGCCGTTGTCACATCGCTGGCAGCTATTTTCTTCCTCGTCGCCTCTACATATACAACGTCGTTCTGCTGCAGATAGTAATAAGGAGAGGCCATCATTTCCGGCTTGGTAAGGTCCAGGCGGGCCCATTCCCTTTTCCCTTCGTTGTTCTCCCGCATTATGAGGACATTGTCCCGGCGTCCGAAAAAGGTCAGGTCTCCTGCCAGGCCGATCGCTTCCAGCATGCTGACGTGCTCGCCGGGGATGCTGAAGATCCCCGGATGCGTCACCTCTCCCAGCATAGTGAACCGGTAGTTCATAAACCGGATCGTATAGTACGGATTTTTCAGGTATACATTCAGCCGGGAATTCAGCGTGTCTTTCAGCTGGTCCTTCGTCAGCCCCTCGACGTGCAGCTGGCCCAGGCCCTGGAACTGGATGTTCCCACCTTCGTCCACCAGGTATCCCGGAGTGGTTGGAGAGCCTGCGGTCACCGCGCCGGCAGTCGAACCCGTACCCCCACCTGCCGCGCCGCCGGCACTATTGCCGGATGAAGCGGCGCCGTTGTTGACGGTGATCAGGGACTGGTTAAAGAGGGCCGTGGCGGTCGGGTTGTCACTATACACAATGATGCTCAGCAGATCTCCTTTCCTGATGATGGAAGGGGGGATCTTTATCTCGCTGAGTTTAGCCGTATCGAACTTTCCCTGCATGTAAGTAATCTGGCGGGTGTTGCCGCAAGAGCAGAAGATACAGGAAAAGAACAGGATCACAATTCCATGTATCAATAGACCAGTCCGGGCTGAAACGGGCTTCCTCATAATATTCAGAAATATCTAGTGTTTTTCGGGCATTACGACGTTGGATCTTTTTACGACGGCGACCAACCGGTAGCCGATGCTTTCGATGGCGACCTGCACCTTGTTCTTATAAACCTTCATCACTTTTCCTTCCTTGTTCATCAGGGCGCCCTGGCGGATCGATATCCTGGCGTCTTTTTCGAGGGCCAGCGGCTCTACGCTGACCTCGTCATGGTCGTCGAGGAATTTGCGGATCGTTTCTATTTCGTAATCCTTGATGACCGCGGGCTTGCCCAGCCAGTATACAAAGTTCACCACCCCATTGACCCTGCGCGCCAAAGTTTGATCCTTCTCGGGTATATTAACGAAGACATAGGATTTGAACAGCGGCTCCTCCACCCATTTCATCCGGTCGCTCCACTTTTTGCGAACCCTGTTCAACGGGCAGTAAGCATCCAAACCCTGCCGGACCATGTGCTCATAGACCTTTTTCTCCCAGCGCGGCTTGGTATAGAGTGCGTACCAGTTGTTGTTGCCTTCGGACATAGCTTCGCCTCCTCAGTCACATTCAAACTTCGACAAATGACTGATTTTTATATAGTTGAGTAGTTTTCAAATGCAGGGGGGAGGATTACCATCAATAGAAAAGGGTACAAGAGAGTAGCTAATGACTCCTTATACCCTTTGTACTGAATATATTAAAAAGTAAATGGCTGATCAACTTATTCTTCACAGGAATATAAAAAAAATTTAAAGCGTGTCCAGGATTTTAAGCACAGCAAAAACTAATAAGTTCCTTCATTTATTGTATCTGCTGTCTTACAATTTCTTATAAAAAAAATCACCCTGTAGGCGTCCGCACAAATATAGGGGATTTTAGCTATAGGGTGAGCTTAGTTTAATTTCCTTTCCTTGAAAAACAAGCTTTTATCCGCCAGAAAAGGAATTCATATTTACTTAACCGCAAAACGCGTTAATTTACCGGCCGAAAGGATAAGAAAATTCTATTAACCAATTCTTTATGATTACCAAATCGCTGTTGCTACCCCTGGTGGTGGTTTTTTTGACACTGAATACATTGTTTGTTGTTGCGGGGGTTCCCGCACCGGCTCCTTGCTCGGGTGATGGGGGTCGCGCCGATACAACGGTCCCCAAGCTAAACATGGCTAATCTTCGCAAGGCTGCGGCAATTCCTCCCGGCGGCGTATATGTTATAGATAATGGTATGCAGGGTTTCTTTTCGGAAGACGCCGGCGATAGCCGGTCTGCGGATGACAGCGCCATGACCCTGGTCACTGCGACGGGCAAACGCATGAAGAGGGTGCTGGATAACGGCATTGTGGACGCGCGGTGGTTCGGCGCCGTTCCTGACGACGGCAAGGACGACTGGGCCGCCATTCAAAAAGCGGTAGATTTCTGTACGGCCAATGGCAACCGGTATACTACAGTACACCTAAGCCCCGGCACCTACCAGATATCCCGGCCGATCATGCTATACCAGTGGTCGGGAGTGTCTTATGCCTTCAACAGCACGAGTATCGAGGGGGAGTCGTCCTTCTGGCCTTCGTCCGGCAACGGGACCATTCTGCAGTGCAGCTTCAAGGACAAGTTCGCCATTGGCGTGCAGCTGGGGAAAGGCAACCATATAAGCCGGCTGAAGATCGTCGGAGGTTTTACGCCGCCCTTCAGGGACCAGTATAGCTTTTATCGTTCAACTTTCGAACAGTTCAAAGACCCTACCTGCCGGGATAGCAATTTTTCGCCTTATTCAGGCATTGTCATCGATCCGTTCGCCAACGGGCAGATGCCTTCTGACGGCGGCTATCCGGGGTATTCGGCCTGGTATCGCGGCGACGGCAGGAGAAGCGGCTCTACGGGCATAAGCATCGAAGACGTGTCTATCTATGGTTTTGTCGTCGGGATCTGCTCGGCGCCGAACTCCTTTACAAGGAATGCGGAGCTGACGAATATCAACAAGGTGCAGTTCGAGAATACCAAACTCTGTATTTCGGGTAGCCAGGATCAGGAGAAAGGGAATATTGTAACGAATCTGGGCTGCTGGGGTACCACGCACACCGTTTTTGCGACGGGGCTTTATGGTGCGCAGTTACCCGGCAACTGGTATATAGAGAACTGCAATATCGCCGGGTATGTCAACCGTCTTGTCTTTAACTCGCAGGCCGGCTATTTCGGCTCTCATTTCAAAAATATTTTCTCCGAGATGCTTGGCCGGTTCGGCACCGTCTATTCCAACCAGGGCACCGTCGTGGAAGCATCCGAATTCGGGTTCGCCTATTATACCGAGCAGACGAGTCAATACCTCTCTCCGCAGATCGACGCCAATGGAGTGACCTTTATAGGCTGCAATATCCGGATGTACGGAACCTTTAAGCCGGTGACCCTGGCCGGGGCCTCTGTCTATAGCGGATGCACTTTCGAGGCCCTTCCTTATTCCGACTATACCAGCCCGTTGAGTCCGACCTTTGTCGAATGCCGGATGCCGGACTATGCCAACCAGCTCGGCGTCACGGGTCCCCGGAATATATATGCGCCCCTGGCTTCGAAATCCTTCGTATATGGGCATTATTCGCTGGTGACGGGGACATCCACGCTTACCATCAACAGTGCGCGTCCCGGTGCAGCTTATCCGGTGAACCTGTCCTCTGACGCAACAACCCTCAATATCGTAGCCGCTAAGGGGGTCCGGTCGGCCGTCATAGCCTTGAAGCAGGAGGAGGCGGGAAGAGTCCGGGTCGGCGACGTCATCTGCGACAATCCCAGCGACAATCTCCAGCAGGGGGTCATCGGGACTGCGACTGCGGTGACGGGGTCCAGCTATACCATTGCTTATATTCCGGATTGGGTGACCAGTGGACAAAGCCTCCATCCTTCCGTATTCCTGCCCTTTTCCAATATGACCTTCCTCGGCGACATCACGGCGGGTAGCAACAAGATCACCAATGTCGTGACCGATTTTGGAAATCTGGATTTCTTCATTACCACTTGCGGAGGCCTGATGCAATGCAACAAATTTGTCAATACACAGGGTAACCAGCCCTGGCGGAACGCTATGTTCCGGGTTGTGGCCTATGACGCTGCCAGCCGGACGATCACGGTGGATCAGCAGGCGACTGCGACTGTCAAAGGCGCCTATTTTGCCAATGGCAATTCTATAAAAGACCTGCACACCGAAAACTACGGCGAGGGTTTTATCTACCTCGACAAATATGGCAGCTCCGAGCTGGTACAGGAAGGCGGGCATATCTATACTGCGGATGCGACCGGCCGGACCGTGAGCTACCTGGTTACGAAGAGCGGGTTTTATAATGCTGCTGCGAACCATGATACCCGGCAGGGGGAGTGGAGGAAGGAGTAACCGTTGTGATCGGGGGACCGGGGGCGCCGGCGAGGGGCGATCGTTGGCCGCGGTGGCGGCTGTTATTTCTCGCCGGCAAACTTGCCTACTATCCAGTAAAGTGAGCAGGCCAGCATAAATAGCAGGCAGACGATGACAATGGAAAATTTTATCCGCGCGAGATTGTAGGCGATGGAGACATCCCATTGGGCGATGGGGCCGTGGATGGTATGTGAGAGGGCGATATTCTCGACGACGTCACAGGCGGTGGCCACGAGGATCAGCCAGGCAAAGCCTCTTCCGCCTTTGATCATGATATCGTTGCCGGTGCAGGCCGAGATAAAACGACAGCCAAGCGCAATGGCCAGCGTGTATAAGATCATGAAAATATAGGCGAAGTAGGTGCTTTTTACGACCTGGGTGTATTTCCCGTTGAGCTTCCAGTTGTCGATGATCAGCTGGGCCTTATTGACCGTTTTGGCGATCTCGAATTGGACGAGCTCGTCCGAATTTAGCGGCGCCAGGTAGCTCCTGACCCAGATCATGTAGGCGATGGTAAGGAATAAAAACAGCCAGAATAATTGCCGCAGTCGGCTGAATCGCGCAGGCCACGAAGGAGGCTCCATGAATAGTGACGATTTGAGAACTCAAGTTAGCGAAAAGCATCCATTTGACAAAAAAGCCGCCGGGTTGAGTCCCGGCGGCTATCTGTGATAAAGATTCTTAATATTTCCTGTCCTATGCTTCAATGGCGTCAACCCGGTTCTCCAGGAGCGAGAGGACATCCAGCACCTGATCGTGCCATCCGGCTACGAGGTGTACCCCGTCTCCGAGTATCTCCAGCGGCCTTGCGCCATATCCGGCCAGGTCCAGCAGGTACAGTCGGGCATGCGGCGCCAGCTTGCTCCTGTATAGTCTCCACCAGTCCCCGAGGTTAGTGCCGGCTGCCTGGTTAAAGGTCCGGTTGTCCCAAAGGCGGGTATCGGTAAAGATGAGGACCTTGTCGACGACCTGCTGTTTCTTAAGCAGATCCTGTATGACCAGGTGTGCGTTGATGGCGTAGCCGGCTTCGCCTTCGCGCTGGCGCAGCTCGTCGGTGGTCTGCAGCACGGGGCCGCTGGAAAGCTCGATCGGCTTCCACGTGTTGCCGACGAATCCGGTGATCACCTGGTCACCCCGGCTTTTCCACAGCATTGCCAGCAGGGGGGCTACGTCGAACCGCAGTACACCTGATCCGGTGCTGACCGGGCGCTTCATGCTGTTGCTAACGTCCATGGCTATCACAGAGACGGAGTTCCTGCCAAAATCCGACTGGCTCCAGGTGCTGTGGAGGACTGCCTGTTCGAGCGCCTCGGACAGCATGCCGGCGCCGCCCTGGTCCATCCGCCTGAGTCCACGGTATACTTCCAGCATTTTCAGCGGGGAGTGTCCGGTCCTTGTTACGGCGGCGGTGTTGCCGAGGTATTCGGCCGCCAGTTTGAGCACCTTGCCGCTGACGCCTGTGCAGAGCATGGGCTGGAGGTTGTCGAGCAGGGCGGTGTAGCCTATCCGGAAAGAGGAGATGCCTTCCTTCCATTTATCGCGCAGGATCACCTGGCGTTGTTCGGGACTGTCATAATGCTGCTGGTGCAGGGCGTGCCACTCCTGTTCCCATGTCGGGCGGAGGGTCAGCTGATTGCGCAGTATCTTTGAGAACAGGCCTTTCTGGTCGCGGCTCGTCGCCCTGGGGCGGACGAGCAGGAGCGCCTGGCGGATGCCTTCCTGTACGTCTTTGTTATACCGGCTGAAGGGGTATTCCTCCAGCTGATTGAGCAGGCCGGCCAGGGTTTTACGGACGGCCTTACCGGGGATGGCCTTGCCGGGTTTCTGTCCTGCGCCTGCGATCTCAAAATAGCCAAGCCATACGGGGACCTCTGTCACCTGACGGAGGACCTCGCCTACCAGCGGAGCTGCCTTCTCGTCATTACCGGGCAGCGCTGCGAATTCTGCGGTGAGGAGGAATGCCAGATGACCGATGTTCTTTTGCCCGCGCAGGTGGCGGCTGAGACCGGTCACGAACTCCAGGTCGTTGCGGCGGATGCCTTCGCGGACAGCGGACAGCGCGTCGGCAGACGAAAGGGCGGCCGACAGCAGGCTGATATAGAGGTCCCATTGCGCGTCGCCTGTCTTCCGTTCTTCCGGGTCAATGAGGGCTGCTGCATCGATCCCGTCCCTGGAGTCCTTTTGCCTTTTGATGTCCGTCTGTCCTTTCACAAATGTGTAGCGGACGCCGGCTGGTTGTCTTTTTTTCAGGCTAAAATTGAATTTCATGGCTACCTCCTTTCTTTTATACCTTTTATAAAAAAACCCGGTCGTCGTTGACCGGGTCTCCTGTATAATGTCTGCTATGGACAGTATCATTCGATATCTCCCGGTCCCGGGCAATAGTTCGCATCCCCGCGCTGTGTCAGCGCAATGGTGAATAGCTTTGTATTTTGTTGGTTTGTGGTTTTCATACGCATATTTCTGTCCGGGAGGCCCCGGTATACACCGGCCGGCCCTGTCTGGCCAAGAAAAAAGCCCCGCTGGTCGGCGGGGCTTCATATGCTGGATCTTTTTTTACAAGTTAAGCATTACTTTGCCCCGCGAGTATACACACCTTAATCGGGTTATACCCGGAAATACTAAGCGCATGTGTATACTGTCGTAACATTGTCATCTGTTTTAATTCAAGCCTTACAAATGTAAAAATTTTTTTCAAACTATTTTTCTCAAAACTGTAATTCTTTGAAAAAAAATTCTGTGTTGTCACGGTCGCGTCGCCGCCGATAATAATCCGGCCGGCTATGCGTTTCCTTTCCCCGGACGGTGTGTTCCTCCGATCGACTGGTTTGAACGATCGGCGGGGTCGACTGATCGGCCGGTTGGACTGATCGCCGGGGTCAACTGATCGGCGGGGTCGACTGATCGGCCGGTTGGACTGATCGCCGGAGTCAACTGATCGCCGGAGTCAACCGATTTGGCCAGTTTGCTCCGGAGCAATAACTTCATATCCAATATCTGCTAATGAAAAACGGAAAGCTTGAATTTATAAGAGGAATAGCGGCCCTGGTTGTCTTTTTTTGTCACGCGGGCGCCAACTTCTATCAGCTAAGGCAGAACAAGCTTTATACCCTGCTCTCCAACTGGGGGACGGAGTCTGTGATCGTGTTTTTCATACTCTCCGGGATCGTCATCGAGCTGTCCCAGCGGAATAATCCCAAGTCGGCAAAGGTCTTTATGGTGAACCGGCTGAAAAGGCTTTATCCGCTTTACATCATCGGACTTTTATTGCCCTATTCCATTTCCGGGTGGCAGCTGTGGCCGGCACTGGGGAATCTCTTCTTCCTCGGAAGCCTGCAGGGCTATATCGTTCCAGTCCCGCTGCTCAATCCCATCCTGTGGAGTCTGACCTTTGAATTCTTCTTCTACTGCATGTACGCTGTCTATATCAGGACCGGCTATAACCGGCTATTCATGCGGTGCTGGATCGTCCTGAGCATAGTCTGCATACCCCTGTACTATTTTCAGTGGCCTGGTGTTCTGGGGCATTTCGTTATGCTGTTCGCCTTTTCTTCCATCTGGCTGATCGGGCGATACCTGCCGTTGCACATTTCAAAGTTCCCTAAAGTCTCTCTGCTGCAGGCGTTCTTCCTGTTCGGCCTGCTTTTTCTGGCTGCCAGGATCGAATATACCAGGGTATATTATTGCGTGGTCAAATACCTCGTTTTTACGGTTGTCGCGCTTCCCATTTTTTCATTTTGTTTGCAGGGGCGACAGGACAGAACCGCGACCGCGCCGGACCGCACGACCGCGCCGCTCAAATGGTACTATCTCATTCTTGCCTATATTCTCCTGTTGGTTGGCATCCGCTTCTTTTCTCATAGCCTCCCTTCGTCGAAGCTGGTCTACTCCGTAGCCCCTATAGCTACGCTCGGCCTGTCTTTTCTCATGACCGCCGGAGTACGGAGCCTCGTCCTGAAAGCAGCCCTGTTCCTGGGCTATATTTCCTATAGCCTGTACATGATCCACTATCCGGTACAGTTCTTTATCAGCCGTTATACTGAAAAGCTGAATGGCGTCGCTGTCCTGCTGATCTCGCTCGTTGTCGTCGTGCCGCTCGCCTATCTGGGACAGAAAGGATCGGAACGGATGTTTTCCAGACGATACCGGGGCACAGCGGGGAACTTGCGGGGGAAGGCGGAGAACTTGCGGGAGAAGGCGGAGACCTTTCAGGGCAACGCGGCGCCGGTCGTATCGGAGACATCTGCGCGGGTCGCCTCAGACACGGCTGCGCGGGCTAACTGATGACCCTCACGCCCGATTCACGACGAGCTTCTGTATTTTGTTGTGTAGATCTTCGGGCCGGAAAGGCTTTGGCACCACCTCCATAAATCCTTTCTTGATGAGGTCGATACGCATATCCTCGTATACTGCGGCAGTGAACGCGATGGCCGGCACGGTCGGCTGCATCTTCCTGATCTCCGCCAGCGCAGTGATCCCATCCATCTCGGGCATTTCCAGGTCGATCAGCACGAGGTCAAAACTGCCCCGCCTGCACTTCTCCACCGCCTCGAGTCCATTGACGGCCTCGTGTACCTCGATGCCCCATTTGGTGAGGAATTTGCGGGCCACGGACATATTGACAAAATTATCCTCCGCCACCAGCACGCGCAGCCGCTCAAAAACGGGCAGCTGCTTGACCTTCTCGTCGTTGATGTAGAGTTTTGCGTTCTCGTTGATCTCCAGCTCGAGGCTGAAATAGAAGGTGCTGCCCTTCCCCTCTTCGCTGTTCAGCATCAGTTCGCCGGCGAAAAGGCTTACCAGCTTCTTGCTGATGGCGAGGCCCAGGCCGGTGCCACCATATTTCCGGGTAGTATCCGTATCCGCCTGTGTAAAACTATCAAAGACCTCCTGCTGTTTGTGCGACGGAATTCCGATGCCCGTGTCCTGGACCATAAACTGTATAATGGACTTCTTGCTGCTGGACGAGAGTTTGCGCGCGCCGAGGGTGATTCCCCCTTTCTGGGTGAACTTAATGGCATTGGACAGCAGGTTGCTGAGCACCTGGTTGAGCCTGGTCTCGTCGGTAAGATATTCTACTTCGAGATTCTCGTCAATATCCACCATGAACAGGAGTCCCTTGGTATGCGCCTGCACGGAGAATTGGGTTTCGAGCTTTCTCAGGAAAGCGCGCATGTTGACAGGAACGTTCTCCAGCTCGAACCTGCCGGACTCGATCTTATTGAAGTCCAGGATCTCGTTGATCAGGGTCATCATGTGCTCGGAGGAGTACTTGAGTATCTCAAAGTGCGAGCGCTGGTCTTCCAGGTACTGCTCCTGCAGCAGGAGATGGGAAGCGCCGATGATGCCGTTCAGCGGGGTACGCAGCTCGTGACTCATGTTCGACAGGAACCGCGACTTGGCCCTCGAGGCAGACTCCGCCTTTTGTTTAGCCTTCATCAGCTCGAACTGGGTCATCTTTATCTCGGAAATGTCGAGGATGCTGATCTTCCAGAAATGACGAAAGTCCTCGGTAAAGGGGACTACGTTGACAAAAGCGAATATCGTATTGTCCTTTCGGGACGTGAGCGACAGCTCGCCCTGCCAGCTGTTGATGCGATCATCTCCGGTGCTGCTGTTAGCACGCTCATCTCCGGTGCTGCCCTTGATTCCCCTGAACAGCTGAATATGCTCTTTGGTAAATAGACTGTCCATGGGAGCACCCACTATCTGCTTCTTGTCGTCTATCTCCAGCAGCTCGAGCGCCCGGTTATTACAGTCGGTGATGGCGAGTCTCTCCGCGTCCAGGATAAAGACGCCATCCAGTGAAGTATTGTAGATGGTGTCGACGAACTGTTTTTCCTTGAGTATCGCCTCTTCATTGTTGCGGTTGATCCTGACGATCGCATAGGAGAAGAAAGTGGTCAGCAGCAGGGAAAGGACCAGGTTGCTGTCATACAGCCGTTCGAACATATTCATGATATGCACCTGGTAGTGGTTCTCCTGCGGACAGGCATAAAAACAGAAGAGAAGGGACACCATCGTGACCATATAGGCGAATCCCAGCTCGATGAAGTTCTTCCGGAAGCTGATGATAAAGGTCATGATCAGGAAGTACGGAAAGAAGAACAGGTATTCCCCGGCCTTTAGTCCCTCCATATAGTTCATGATCACCAGGTAGAGGTTCAGGTTCACAATGGACACCAGGCGTGCGAGCTGGTATTTCCTCCTCAGGTTCAGATGATAGGCGATGATGAAGACATAGGCGGCCGAAAGATTGATCAGCGCGCTGATATACAGACCATAACAGAAATAGGAGACGACACAGACGAAGTGGGCGATGAGGATGAGCAGGATGAACTGGTTGAACCGGATCGTCTTCTTCTTTTTCGATGGGGTATAGTCTTCCCGGAGGCCGGAATAGACGATGTCCTCATAGAAGGATTGAATAAGTACGAACGGGTTGCTCACAGGATTCGAATAAGGGTTTTTTTACCTCCCTATACGTGAACGTTCGAAGGCAATAAATTATTATGACGCCCCGTTGTATAACCTATTCGACCGCATAACCCAAACTATGTCCAGTAAGACTTTTGTCTTTAGCGAGGCTGTCAATAGCCAATACATAATCGAGTTATACGCAGGTGATTATGTAATGATCGAAGAGACATTTACCGATGTCCTGCTCGAATACGACGGATTTGTCCAAAAAATAAATACCAGTTTCCACGAGGGAGACCCCAGGGTTCTAAAAAGCGCGATCCATAAGATCAAGCCCCTGTTCGGCTTTGTCGGGTTGACGGATATTCAGGCCCGGTGCGTGCGTTTTGAGAACGCGTGCGCGGAGGTGGTCTCATGTTCGGCGCTGGCCAGCGAATACTCTTCGCTGTTCGAGCAGCTGGTGCGGGCAAAAGCTATTATCCAGGAAGAGCAGGCCAGGCTGGTCCTTTTTAACCAGAATGATTAAGCTCGCCGCCACTGCGTGTCCAGCCCTCGCGTGAACCATTGCCCCTGGGCCGCTCGTTCACCCAACTACCTCAGTTCCAGCAGTGTTTTGTCCAACGCCTCCAGTCCTTCGCGCAGCTGCGTCTGTGTCGGCCATCCAAACCCGATCCGCATATAGAATCGCGGCATTTCGAACCAATGACCGGGACCGACATATGTGCCGTGTTTTTCCAGCAATACGCGGTAGAATTTATCCATATCCAGTCCCACGGGGCGACGTATCCGCGGGAAGCAAACGCACCCGCCTCCCGGCTCCACCCATTCGAAGTTCTCCTGTTGCTGCATCCACGATCTCACGATCCCGAATTTCTCCGCAATATCTGCTCTGATACGTCCGTAGTATTCCGCCTTGTGCAGCAAATAGTGATAGGCCAGCTCCTCGTCGAGGACGGGCCCGCAGATATGTATCTGCTCCTTGGCGGCCAGGAACTGCTCCATCAGCTGTGTGTCCCGGCAGACGATCCAGCCGGTCCGCAGTCCCGGCAATCCGTAGGTCTTCGACAGCGAGGAGACGCTGATGACGTTGGGTGAAGCCGCCGCTGCGAGAGGCAGCCGTTCTCCGAATACCATATCGCGGTAGGTCTCGTCCACCAGCAGGCGAACGCCACGGCTCTCCGCAAGCCGCACCAGTGCCGCCAGCTGATCACCGTCCAGACGGACACCCGTCGGATTGTGCGGATAGGTTACCGAAATATACTTAGTGCGTGGACCGATAGCCTGGCTTACCTCGTCCGGGTTCAGCGCAAAGCTATCCTCGAAACGGAGGTCAATATAGCGGATATTCGCCCCGATGGCCCGGGGCGTCTCGATATTCGTTGCATAGTTGGGGCGGACGACGACGATCTCGTCGTCTTTCTCCAGGAGAGTGGTTGCAATGATAAAAAGCGCGCCCGCTGCGCCGATGGTCAGGAGAACATCCTCGGGTCTTATGGTTTCCGGTGCCGCGTCCCAGGCCACCAGCCGTCTCAGCCCTTCGTGTCCAGCGTGTGATCCATAACAAAGGACCAGGTCACGCAGGTCTACGTCCAGCGGTATGTCCCGGAAAAAGGCATCCGTATAGGAGCTTTCGGAAAGATTATTCCGGATATTCCCATAGCCAAGCTGCTCGGGTGATTCTATTTCGATGGGCATTCGGCGGTAAAGCATATGAAAATGATTTTATTACCTGGGTGGCTCCAGTTTCCGGATCAGGCGTGCGGGATTGCCGGCATATATGCCGGGCTCGGATATGTCTTTTGTAACAACAGCGCCGGCGCCGATCACGACGTGGTCGGCGATCCTGACCGGCAGTATCGTCGCATTGGAGCCGATCGATACATGATTGCCGATCGTCGTCGGCTTGTACTTCGCGCTGTCCCCCCGCGCCGGGCCGCCGCCGGAAAAAAGGTCGTTGACAAACATGACCCCGTGACCGATAAAACAATGATCGCCTATTTCGACCATCTCGCAGATGAATGAATGCGACTGGATCCTGCAATAGCTGCCGATGCGACAATTTTTCTGTATCTCTGTAAAAGGACCGACAAAGGAATGATCGCCGATCCGGCAGCCATAAAGATTCACCGGCTGAACGACAGTCACTTCTTCGCCGAATATGACGTCATCGGTTATACCTGATTGTAAGAATCGTGCACTCATAGGTGGTTGACGCTGGAATAGATTTTATTAATTATTTCTACGGTTTTGAGCCCATCGAACCCACTGGCGTTGGACCCGGCGGGTTTGGGTTGCCCGCCGACGGCCGCGACCACATGCGCATATACCTTGTCGTGGTTGGACATGGATCCCTGGTAAAAACCATAATTATTGGCCGGGTTGCCTGGTGGAAGGTTGTCGATCCGGAACCCTTCAATATCCTGGTACTCCAGCTCGTTCAGATACTGGCCACCGATCTTCACGGTTCCCTTTTCGCCAAACAGGGTCAGCGCCCCCTCCATGTTCTTCCCGTGACTGTTGACAGTGTAGTTGAGCGTTCCGATCGCCCCGTTGTAAAATTTAAAGCTGATCACGCCCGTATCTTCGATCTGAATGTCTTTGTGGGCAAAATTCCCCGTATATCCGTTTGCTTCTTTTATATCTCCAACCATCCAGTATAACAGATCGATAAAATGACTGAACTGGGTAAAAAGCGTTCCGCCGTCCATATCTTTTGTTCCTTTCCAGGAATTGGCATAATAGTCCGCACCCCTGTTCCAGAAACAGCTGAGCTCCAGGCTGTATAGCTTTCCCAGGCGGCCTTCGTCGATCAGCTTTTTTACCGCTGCCACCGGCGGGTTGAACCTGTTCTGCTTTACGATGAAGAGCTGCCGGCCGGCCTTCTCTGCGGCGTCGATCATGTTCCTGCAGTCCCCGACGGTGAGCGCCATAGGCTTCTCGCAAAGCACATGAAACCCTTTATTCAGCGCCTTTATGGAATGTTCTGCGTGCAGCCCGTTCGGCGTGCAGACGGCCACGACATCCGCCTGTCCGTAAGCGGTCAGCATCCCGTCGACAGACGTATAATGATCCGCTCCGTATTTTGCTGCAAGCTCCTTTGCCCTTTCTTCAACGACATCACAGACGGCGACCAGCTTCCCCAGCTGATGTATATGTTCCGCATGCCGTTGGGCGATGCGTCCGCAGCCAATGATACAGAATTTCACCATGTCGAATAAGCTTAAACGACCAAAGCTATTATATTTTCATGGTTATTAAAAGGGGGAAACCGCAACCCCCGGGGGACGCTAAAACATGCTGATCTGCTGGCCCGGCCTCCTGAACTGCGAACAATCCAGCTCCCACCGTTCTGCATTGAGCCCGTACTTCTGCGTATACTTCCGATACTGCTGCGCCACAAGCTCTGCGATATTTCCTTCGCCTCGCATCCGCACTCCAAAACGGCTGTCATTGACCTTGCCGTTGTGGCTGGCCTCGATCAGGTGCCATACCTTGTCGGCCCTGTCGGGGAAAGTTTTGTAGAGCCAGTCGTGGAAGATCAGCTTGATCGCGCCGTTAAGCCGGATGAACGTATAGGCGGAAAAGGTGGCGCCATTTTCGGAAGCCGCCTTCATGATGCGCTGCATCTCGTGCTCGTTCAGCCCGGGGATCATCGGTCCGAGCATGACGCCGGTACGGACACCCGCCTCACTGAGCTCTTTGATCGTCCTTAGTCGCTGCTTCGCCGTGGTCGTACGGGGCTCCATCAGGCGGCGAAGCTCTTCGTCGAAAGAGGTCGTGGATACCAGCACAGAGACGAGTCTCTTCTTCGCCATCTCCGTCAGGATGTCCTTATCCCGGAGGATGCCCGCATTCTTTGTGATGATCCCCACCGGCTGGTTGAACTCCGAACAGACCTCGAGCAGCTTGCGGGTGATACCGAACTTCTTTTCGGCCGGCTGATAGCAATCCGTATTCCCGCTGAGCGAGATCGGAAGGCATTCCCATTTGGGGTTCATCAGGAACTTGCGCAACAGCTCGGGGGCGTTCTTCTTGACGATGATCTTCCTCTCGAAGTCAAGACCGGCGCTGTATCCCCAGTATTCGTGGACATTGCGTGCATAGCAGTAGGTACAGCCGTGCTCGCAGCCCTGGTACGGATTCATGCTGTAAAACATGCCTACGTCCGGGCTGTCGACCTTGTTGACGATGCCCTTGGCGTTGTCTTCCAGGTACTGCGTCTCCACATTGGGCTCGATCCAGTCATCGATGCCTTCTACATGTTCTTTTACCACCTCGTTCTTCAGGAAACGGTTCTTTGGATTGAACTGGGCGCCCCGTCCCTTTAGGTATTGAAGAGGTGAAGATTGTTCTTCCATAATAATTCATTTGATCTAACCAAACAGCTCGCCCTGCCGTGTATTCACCGGCAGGTTTTGAAACGCCATCCGCTCTACGATCTGCCAGGCCCTGTCGCCCTGCCGGCGGCGAAGCAGCAGCATCGCATCCGCTACGAACCTGCCTGTAAAACTTTTATTGCTGTATTCCAGCCAGCCCTTCTCGTACTGCCAGGGCAACAGTTTGCGCGCGATGGGTACGTGCGGCTCTTCGATGAAATGGGGCTTGTGTTCTTTATCCAGTTTCATAAGGCGTTGTACGTCCTTTATCTCGTTGAGCAGCGCCCTTATCGGCAGCTTGCTGATGACATTGATAAAAATGGTGTGAGAAGGATAGCTTCCAAAGTCTTTCAGCTCTACCATGAAGGGAGAAAAACCCATGGCGATGGTCCGCAGCCGCTGGACGATGCGTTCTTCCATCAGATCGAGCTGCGTGAAGCGTACCAGCCCCAGGTGCGGCTTGCCGCCGATAGCCGTAGGCGCCTGGTATATCTCGTAAAACTCCTTCTTCACCCGCTGGATCCTGTTGCACAATTCCTCGCGTGGATTGAGGACCAGCATAAATTCGTTGGTGGCCAGCTGTCGCTTGTAGTTCTCATTGAGGACGGCGGCGACCGGTCTTACAGCCTGTTTCATGTTCTCTTGTTTAAAAAGTGATAAAGGTTGATTCAATGGTATCAGATTATCTCGGGCAACAGGCGGAAAATGTTGACCGTCTTGCAGGCGTCGAAGGAATGCCCTCGCTTCAGCAATACCAGCTGCTCCACGTGAAAGCTCTCGTGAAAATCCCTCCGGGAATATTCCGGCATCGCCCTGTTATAGACTTGCTCCGTCAGGCCGCCGGCAATGCTGAGATAAGGATGGCTGATCAGGTTGACGGGAGGACAGCCCGAAGAGCGGATGAATTCGTCGATCGCCCTGAGCTGCTGCATCAGCTCGAAAAAGGGCTGGTGATCCAGCACCCGCAGATAAATCGTATGTGGCGGAAACCCGCTGTAATTATTAAGGGTAATATCGAAGCTTTTGTGCCGGTTGCAAATGCGCTGTATCCATCGGATGAGCGTATCCTCCATGAGCTCTCCCGCCTGAAAAGAGGCGACGGTGATATGGGGTCTGTTGCGCCCCCCTGCCGGAAGGCCAAACTCCGACGCCAGCTGCTGCTGTTCCTGCAAGAGCTTGTCTTCCAGCTCTCCCTGGGGATAGATCACCAGCAGATATTCCGCCCGCTGTCCCACATCGCCGGACAGGCCCATCCCGCCGGCGGCAGCGCTATTCCTTCCCCCCTGATAAGCCATTTTTATCCCTCCGACGACAGAATTTGTCCCCCCGACAACCGAAGAGATTGGTACATAATTCGTTTGTTTTACTAACCCGGTTTTCATAAAATAATTTTTATCTGACCAATAATTTAGCATAAATTTACTAAATAAATTAGTATTTAAAATAATTTTTTTCTGCCGGTAATCCCGCCTCTCCGCCGGAGAAGAAAACCAGAGAAACACTACACCAGGAAAATCGTATTATATGGAACTCGAACAATTTTATGGGATCAACTATAAGGGCACGCAACGTTATCCGGCGGACGATTATACAGGGACAGACGACTATTCCGCGGCGAACGGCTATGCGGCAGCTAACGGTTATCCGGCGGCCGACTACATGGAAAGAGGCATCGACCTCAACGAACAGCTGGTCCGGAACAAACCGGCCACCTTCTTTATGCGGGTCAGCGGCGACGCGATGATCGGCGCCGGCATCTTCAGCGGCGATGTCGTCATTGTGGACCGTTCGGTCAAGGCTGTCAGCGGCAAAGTGGTCATTGCGTCGCTGAACGGAGAGCTGCTGATCCGCCGGCTCGAAAAGACATTCAACAAGATCCGCCTGGTCCCCGAGACGACGAGGCTGTCGCCCATCGACGTCGATATCTCCGGCGCGGAGTTTTCCGTCTGGGGGGTGGTGATGTATGTCATTCATAGTTTGTGAGCGCGGGGGCTCATGGGGGACAGGCCCCCCGGCAGCGGTCTAAAAAAATTTTCAATAATTTTAAAATATCCCTGTAATTCATCCGTCTTCCCTAACAGATGGATGACCTTTTGACCATATCACCGGGTATGTCTAATTCCGGGAGAAAAAATATCGCCTCAGTCATAAGTCGTTTTGGCAAACGGCTCATGGGCTTTATTCGTCAAAGGGTTAACAGCGAGGCTGATGCAGAAGACATTCTGCAGGACGTATGGTACCAGCTGACTACGGCGGTCGACACCGGCCCCATCGAGCAGATCAGCGGGTGGCTTTTTGCCGTGGCCCGCAACCGGATCATCGACGGCTATCGCAAGAAGAAACCCGAGTCCCTGGAGGACCTGCAGGGTGGTTCCACGGGTCGCGACCCGGACGCCGGACGTGATCCGGACGGCGAAGAACCCAATTTCGGGTCCATCTTCCCCGACAATAGCCGCAATCCGGAAACCGCCAACCTGCGCGCTCTTTTTTGGAAAGCGCTGCAGGAAGCCCTGGACGAGCTGCCGGAAGAACAACGGTCGGTATTTGTTTGGCACGAGCTGGACGGCCTTTCCTTTAAAGAGATAGCAGAGCTCACCGGAGAGAATGTGAACACGCTCATTTCCCGGAAAAGGTATGCCGTTGTCCACCTCAGGGAAAGATTACTTGACCTGTATCGGGAGATTGTGGAGAGTTGACGCGGGGACCGCGGGGTTGTTGAAAGTTGAACAATAAAATTTACAGTATATGAAAGGTTTTTGGTTTCGCAGGGTGGCAGGATTTATTTGCATGGTGATCGTCGGGGTACTGGTATTCGGCAGCATTGTTATGTTGCTGTGGAATGCGCTCATGCCCGAATTGTTCCACCTGCCCGTCATCAGTTTTTGGCAGGCCCTGGGTCTGCTGCTTCTTACCAAAATATTATTCAGCGGCTTCCGCGGCGGCGGCCCTCGTTCGCACTGGAAAAACAAGATGAAACAAAAATGGATGAACATGACACCGGAAGAAAGGGAAAAATTCAAGCAGGAGTGGGGCCGCCGCTGTCGCCCGACCCGTCAACCCTTCTCCACGGAGCCGGAAGCAGGAAAGGAGGGTAGCATATGAGCTACACAAACTTTTTCCCGATGCACGTCATCGCCAAAAGGACAGGGATCTCCCGCCAGTTCCTGAATTGGGCGCTGCAGGTGCTGCACATACAGCCCTATCAGCACCTGCTGGAGATCGGATACGGCGCGGGTCAGCTGACAGAAGAAGTAGCACAGACGCTGCGCATCGGATTCGTCGCCGGCATCGAGCCTTCCGTGACGTCCTACCAGCAGGCCTATCGCCGCAACCGCCGTCACATCCGCCGACAGCTGCTGCAGCTACACATCGGCGATACCTCCGAGCTTTCCTATCCCCCGCACTATTTTCATACGATATACGGTAACAATATTCACCTCTCCTGGCGTGATATGTATTCCGAACTGCTGCGCCTGACCGGTCTGCTCAAGCATAAAGGCCGTCTCGTATTGTTGCTCACCGCGACTCGCGACAACCCCGATATAAAGACGACGGCGCTTCAGCTCAGGGAAGCCTGCTTCAAGGCCGGACTAAAAGAAGTATATACCGAATACCACCGGATGCTCCCCGACAGCCATTTGGCGCTGATCGCTCACAAAACTCTATAAACCAGATGAATGCAACAACCTTTGCCTTTACATAATCTTTAACAGTTGCATTTTAAATCTTTCTCTCCTTTTCATATCTCATATACAAGGATGTACACCAGAAATAAAGAACATCCGCTAACTTAAAATCTACAGATATGAAAAAGGTATTCATTCTTTCCGCCGTTATAGCCGCCAGCCTCATCGCTACTAAAAGCTATTCGCAGGTTTATGTCAATGCCCACGTCGGCTTCCGTGTCCCCGGCGCGAGAGTGTATGTCTCTTCAGGACCCGCTTATTATGCACCTGCTCCCCCTGTAGTTTATCAACAAGCTCCAGTATACGCAGCTCCTGCCCCTGCACCCGTATACAATGATGAATATGCCCCTGCACCCGACCAGTGTGATCGGGGCGGTTACGAAGCCGAGTTCCCCGGGTATGTTTACTATAACTACCCCGTATGGCAGGGCCACTATCGTGACCGTTGGTACTATGCGCACTATCGCCCGTATTTCGAAAGAGAGCACTATGAATATTTCAACCACGGCCGTTTTGACCGCGACAGGTACGAACATGACCGCTATGACCACGATCGGTGGGAACATCGCGACCACGACGGAGACCATGACCACGGACGTGGTCATGCATGGGGCCGCAGATGGTAAGATGAATATGATACGATAGATCTCAACAACAGGAGAGGACCGCAATGGTCCTCTTTTTTTTGTCCGTACGCGAGCTCCTGCGCCGGTCGCACCCGGTTCGCGCTCGGTTCTCACCCGGTTCGCACCCGGTTCACCTCAGTTTTCGCCAGCTCGCACCGCTCGTTAACGGCTTGTTAACGCCAGAAACCGGTTAAATTTTCCCTTTCACCGACGGTCTATGATTAAACTCGCATTAAAAACTTAAAAATTACTATCATGAGAACCCAACTAGTCCTACTCACCGCAACAGCGCTGACCCTCAGCACGCTTGCCAATGCACAGCACGTAGCTCATATCCGACACGATATCCATCACGACCGCCGCGACATTCACCAGGATAAGAAAGATATCGCCCACGACAAGCAGGATATCAACCACGACAAGAAGGATATCAAAGGCGACAACAAAGACATTGCCGGCGACAAGAAAGATATCGCCGGTGACCGGAAAGATATCAATACCGATAAAAAAGATCTCTCCGCCGACCGCCACGACGCATCCGCAGACAGGAAAGACCTGAAGACCGATAACACCGATATCCGCCAGGACAAGAAGGACATCACACAGGATCGGAAAGAAAGAAATGAAGACATTAAGAACCACGACTATACCGATGCCAAAACGGAACAGAAGGATATCAACCAGGATAAGAAAGATCTCTCCACCGATCGGACCGACCGCAACAAGGACGCGGCCGATCTCCGCAGCGACAGGAAAGATATCAATGCTGATAAGAAAGACCTCTCAGCCGACCGTCACGATCTGAACGCTGACAAGAAGGACCTCAACAGCGACCGCAAGGACAAGCAAGCCGATAAGAAGGATCTTTCGCACGACAGAAAAGACCTCTCTTCCGACAAGAAAGACCTCCGCCACGATCGGAAGGATCTGTCAAAAGACAAGAAAGAACTCTCCGCAAGCCAGCCCACCCCCAGCAGCAACTAACAATCTACTATAATCAGACAGCCTAACAACAAAAGAGGAGGACGTACGCGTTCTCCTCTTTACAGGCGAACTATTGGTTATGAAACAACGTGTACTTCAGACCTTAACGATCCTGATAATTGCCGCCGCCGGCCCCGCAGCATCGATCGCACAGACCGATAGCACCCAACCCCGCCGATCCCGCAGCTATTTCGAGGTCGCCGTCAACTACCAGAGCGATAACGTCTACCTCGGTCGCAAGGATACCGCCCGTCTACCCTATATCATCCCCACGATCACCTATAACCACCGGTCCGGGCTCTACCTGTCCGCCTCCGCCGCATGGCTCGATGGCGCCGACGCCAATCGCATCGACCTCATTACCCTGGACCTGGGTTACTCATTAAAGAAAGGGCACTATACCGGGGACTACTGGTTCTCAAAATATTTTTACAACAAGGATGCCAGCAGCGTGACATCCGGCATACCCGCGTCCCTCAATATGTCCAACGGCTATGACTTTGGTTTCATCAAGCCGACCGTCGAGCTAACGCTGGACATCGCCACACATCCCGACTTCCAGACGGGACTCGGGCTCGAACACAAGTTCACCGCCTTCGACGACAACCTCGAGATCACGCCGCGCTTTGTTGCTAATGCCAGCACCCTGAACTTCTATGACAACTATTATCAGAAAAAACGTTTTCGCAAAAAACAAGGCAAGACAACCATTACCGGCACCGAGAACATAACAGGCTCCGTCACGAATGCATCCGCCTTCCGGATAATGGACTACGAAGCAAGCCTCCCGCTGAGCTATTCCCTGGGCAGTCTCACATTCAGTCTAACGCCATCTTACGCCATCCCCGTACATCCCTCCCAGATCAGCGTGACCAGGACGTATTCCGTGACTACCATTCCCAGCACGACCAGGCTGCAAACCGAACAGCTATCCAATACGTTCTTTTTCACCGCGGGCCTTTCATGGCAGTTCTAAACGAAACCGCCCCCGGCGAGCATTTTAGTCGTCGACCCGGCTTCCCTTTACGAAAGCCGCGCGGCTTGGCGCCGGCAGGGGCGACCCGCTACCCTTTATCCCTTTCCAGAGTATCTCGTTAAATAGATTATCCGGTATCCGGTCCTCCTTTGCAAAATCAAGACCCGCCGATTTCTTCGCCCATTCGTTCCACGCCACGTTCTTCTGCGTGAGGTCTATATTCGCCGGCAGCGAGGCAAAAGGCGTCATATCTGCTGTAGTAGCAAACGCGTTCCACATGGGCATCGCAGCCGCGTCATACTGCGACATCGGCTTCATCCCCAGGATCAGCTCGATGGTCCGCAACACCGAGGTCGTGGAATACATCGTATGATCTACAAAATGACGTTTGACCATGCCGCCCGCTACATATACAGGGCTGCGATGCGCGTCGACGTGATCCGGTCCGTTCTGCGCATCGTCTTCGAGGACGAAAACAACAGACTCTTTCCACACCGGGCTCTTGCTCAGGTATTCGATGAACTCCCCCACGGCCAGGTCGTTGTCGGCGACGTGGGCAAACGGTGTCAGCTTGCCTTTCCGCAGGCCTTCCGTATGGTCATTGCCGAGCCGAACGGTATTCAGCGCCGGCAGCGCATTTGCAGCCATCAGCGAGTCAAAATCCCTTTTCCACAGGGTCACACGGGCCGTATCATAGAAGCCCAGATCCCAGCCTCTGTAATAGGGGCAAAAATGGCCTTGCAGCACGGGGATATTGGGTTTGTAGTCATCCGCGAACTCTCCATAAGTGCGAAAGCTCACGCCGTCCCGCTGCGCATGATCCCAGATAAAACCACCCTTGTTGTTGGCGATCGCCCGGTTTCCTTCTCCGTCATAGCTGCCACCCCTTCCGCCATAGCTGGTCACCCAGTTCTTTTCCAGGTAGTCATTCGCATAGCCGCCCATGCTCCAGGTATGTCCGTCCATGCTCACTTCAGCATCGACGTAGAAATTGTCGAACAGGACGAACTCCCGCGCTATTGCATGCTGGTTAGGCGTGATGTGCTCGCCGAACAACACCAGGCTGGTGTCCCCATTGCCTTCCTTCATATCGCCCAGCACCTGGTCATAGGTCCTGTTCTCCTTGATTATATAAAATACATGCTTGATCGGCGACGCATCCCCGACCTTCATCGGCACCGGGTTACCCGCCTCTCCCTTCGCCTGCAGCTCGCCATTTTTTGTATACGGTGTATTCTGATAGACCTGCGCCGAATAGTCCCCCAGCAGCTTGTCATCGGGCTCGGGGAATATGCTCATCGTGCCCTTGAACAGACCGGCGATGTATTGTACAGGCTGCGTCTTTTTCATATCTCCCTGCTGGTAGTTCACCTCCTGGCGGCGGCCCATTGGATTTGGTCCCAGCGGATTGGCCATGGAAGAGAAGCCCTTGCCGTTGGCGACCCAGACCTTCTTATCAATCACCTTTACTGCGGTAGGATACCAGCCCACGGGTATGAAGCCTTTCGAAGAGCCGGACCCGGGATTGCTGACGTCAAAAACGGCAAGGCAGTTATTGTCCGCGTTCGCGACGTATAGGGTCTTGCTGTCGGTGCTGAGCGCGAGCGCGTTGGTCGTCGAGCCGGGAGGCGCATCGGGGTACAGGGCCGCATTCAGCGTTTCTACGACCTTCCTGTTCTTTACGTCGATGACGGAGACGCTATTATCGTTGGCGTTCGCGACGTACATCCAGCGATCGTTGCCGGAGAGACAGATATCGTTGGGATTATCGCCTACGGGTATCTCACCCGAGAAAGTACGTGACTCCGTATTAAAGATCACCAGCTTGTCGCAACCCCAGCAGGTGATGTACAGCTCTTTCCTGTCGCGCGACAGAACGCAGGTATAAGCCTCCCCGCCGAGCTCCAGACGTTGTACGACGGTCCTGGCAGCCATATCCACGATATAGAGAGAATTGTTATCCTTGGTCACTACGTAGAGCAGATGACGTCGGTCGTCGATGTCCAGGCCGGTAGGAGAAATTTTTTCGGGCCACCGTTTGCCCAGCACCAGGCTGTCGACCAGGACGAGCCCATGGTGTCCCTCAGAGGGTTTCCCGTTGACCGCGTACTTGAGGATCATATTGTCATTGCCGCCGGACGCGTAGAGGAATTTGTCGTCGGCGCTGAACTTCAGCCCCAGCCAGGATTTTGCGATGATCACGCTGTCGAGGATGGTTTCATTCGCTACGTCGATCAATTGCAGGGCCTGGGTGCTCTGGCCGTTGTTGGTGACGGCTGCCCAGCGGCGGGAAGATGAAACGGCGATGTTCAGGGGAAGATCACCCAGGCGAAGGCCATGGCCGACAGGCGTCAGTGTCCATCCATTGGGTAACAGGACTTTCTTTTGCTGTAGTGCTTCCCTTGTTTCCTGGGCGTGGACGGACCCGATGGTGAATCCAGCGGCGAGGAGGAATAAAAATATTCTATTCATAATCGTTAAAATTATTTATCCTGACCCGCCTGATCATCCCCGCATTAAAATTTAATGGTTTTATAATTTTAGCCGGGAAGCTCGCAAAACGCCGCGGTTTTTACGGAAACAGCTGTGCGGCCTTTTCGGCGGACTCCGGCTTGCCCACGTCGATCAGCCGGGACTGGCTGTGGTCAAAGCCCCGGATCACCTGTCGCGAAGCCAGATCGAGGTACATGTCTATCGTCGAAAATTTACCCGTGCGCGTTATGAGAGGGAAGATCGCCGGATCGATGACGTGAATGCCGCTGAACGCCTTTTGGATGAGGTGGCTTGTGGCATTGGCGGCCGCGCCGCCGGGACGGGCAACGTCGGCCGGGTCCCCTGCGCGGGCCAGGCGCTCTTCGCCGGTCTGCACATTCGTCCAGCCACAGAGCTGATCCTTCTCGTCAAACAGAAAATACCGGGACGTGGTCCTGTTCGTCACAGCGAGCGTAACAAGGGGATGGTGGTGGAAGTGGTCATCGATCATGGCGCCCAGGTCCATATCGGTCAGGATATCGACGTTCATCAGCACGAATGGACCGTCCTCCAGCAAAGGGCTCGCCTTCATCAGCCCGCCGCCGGTCTCCAGGACCATATCGGTCTCATCGCTGATAGTAAACCGGCTTCCCCAGCCGCGATTCGACGTCAGCGCTTCGATGATCTGACCCGCAAAATGGTGGACATTTATGACGATATCGTCGATGCCATAGGTCTGGAGGTATTCGACATTCCGCTGCAACAGGCTTTTCCCGTTGACGGGCGCGAGGGCCTTTGGATGCTGGTCCGTCCAGGGTTTGAAACGGGTTCCCAGGCCGGCGGCAAGGATCATAGCTTTCTTAACGACAGGGTTGCTCATCAGAGGACGATATTTTGTAATATAGCGCTTTTACCGGTGTAGTCCGTATTGTAGTGAAGTCCGCGGCTTTCCTTGCGGAAAGAAGCCTCTTTCACGATCAGGTAACCGACCGTTATCAGGTTGCGCACTTCGCAGAGCTGCGGCGAGACGGCCGTCGTCTCATACAGCGACTCTATCTCTTCGTGCAGCAGGTCCAGCCGCTTGCTGGCGCGCTGGAGACGGGTGTTGGTGCGCACGATGCCGACGTAGTCGCTCATCAGGAGCTGCAGCTCTTTAAGGCTCTGGGTGATAAGGATCATTTCCTGCGGCTCTGTCGTGCCTGCGGCATTCCAGTCCGGCACTCCGTCCTTGAATTCGATCTCCTCTACTGCCTTTATGCTGTCCAGGTAACAGCGGTGTGAAAAAACCAGCGCTTCCAGCAGGGAGTTGCTGGCGAGGCGATTGGCGCCGTGCAGTCCGGTCGAAGAACATTCGCCGCACGCATAGAGATTCCGGATAGAGGTATGTCCCCATTCGTCGACCTTGATCCCGCCGCAGCTGTAGTGGGCGGCTGGCGCCACGGGTATCATGTGCTGTGCTACGTCGATGCCGATGGACTTGCATTTCTGGTAGATGTTGGGGAAATGCTCAACGAACTTCACCTGGTCCATATGACGGCAGTCGAGATAGACGTGTTCCGTACCCGCCTTCTTCATCTCGCTGTCGATGGCGCGGGCTACGATGTCGCGGGGGGCGAGGTCCTTGCGGGGATCGTATCTCTCCATGAAGGCTTCGCCTTTTCCGTTGCGAAGGATGCCGCCGTCGCCGCGTACGGCTTCGGTGATGAGGAAGGAGGGGCTCACGCCCGGCTCATACAGCGCTGTCGGGTGGAATTGGATGAACTCCATATTCTCGATACGGCCCTTGGCACGATAGACCATGGCTACGCCGTCGCCGGTGGCGATCTTCGGGTTGGTGGTCGTACGATAGGCCTGACCGTTACCGCCCGTCGCCAGCAGGGTGATCTTGGAAAGTATCTTTACGATCTTGCTGGTCTGCTGATCCAGCGCGTATACGCCGTAGCATTCGATATCGGGGGTCGACTTGGTGACGAGGTACCCGAGATGGTGCTGTGTTATCAGATCGAGGATGAACCAGTGCTTGACGACTTCGATATTCTTTTGTTTTCCCACGGTCTCGAGCAGGGCCCGTTCGATCTCTTTTCCGGTGACGTCCTTGTGGTGAAGGATGCGGAATTCGGAGTGGCCTCCTTCTTTACCCAGTTTGTAGTCGCCGTCGGAGTCCTTGTCGAAGCGTGTTCCCCAGTCGATGATCTCCTGGATACGTTCGGGGCCTTCCTTGACCACTATCTCGACGGTGTACGGGTTGCAAAGCCCGTCGCCCGCGATGAGGGTGTCCTGAATATGTTTCTCATAACTGTCGTGTTCAAAGTCTGTGACGCCGGCGATGCCGCCCTGCGCGTATTTGGTGTTGGTCTCGTCGGCTCTCGACTTGGTGATGACGAGGACTTTTTTGTCCGGGTGGCGCTGGGCAACCTTTAGCGCATAGCTAAGGCCGGCGATGCCGGAGCCAATGACCAGGAAATCTGTTTTAATCATATAGAGTTGTTCGCTTATATCCTCTGGGTCTGGCCCAGAATAGCGCAGTCTTACGGTTAACGGCGCAACCGCAAATTTAGCGCAGGATTCGGATTTGGGGGTGTTTTTTCCGGAAACACCCGGTGCACATAAGAAATTTTTCCCATTCAAAAACTGGAAAAATGCCGATTTTTCATTCTTTCTCCGCTCTAGTTTTGTTGGCTGACAACTAAATTTTGGAGCCATGAAGAGTAAGAAGAAGGAGAAGGCCGTCACCTGCTGGATGACTGTAGGGGATCATGAACGGTTCATGACGAGTTATAAAAATAGCCTCTGCCGCAGCATGGGGGAATATGCCCGAAAGCTGTTGCTTGGGATTCCCCCGACAATCACATATCGTAACCGGTCAGTGGATGACCTTATTGAGGTTGCTGTTCTTATAAGACGTGAACTGGTGGCACTGCTTTCGAAGGATGTCTTAAGTGCCGACGAAAAAGAAGGGTTAAACAGGAATATAACCAGCCTTGAGAATCTCTTAATCAAAATTCCCGAACTATGCTCGCATTAATAGCCTATGAGCACAATGCCCATGCGCCATTGCAATACAATGAGCGAAAGGTTGTTCAAGGCATGGCCGAAGTCATCGGCGCTGAAAATTTCATAAAAGGCCCTGACAGGTTGCGCCTCGAAGACAAACTGGCCCGTTTTGAACAGCGGACCTCTTTAAATGAGCGTACGGAGAACAATATGGTACATATCTCCGTGAATTTTGGAAAGACCGAGCAGCTGAGCAACGAAAAGATGAGAGAGATTGCGATGGCTTACATGAAAGAAATGAAGTTCGGAGACCAGCCGTATATTTTATACCGGCACTATGACGCCGGGCATACACACATGCATATTGTCTCGACGAATATCCGCGCCGACGGCGATCAGATCAGAATAGGGAAAAAAGAAATAACCCGCTCACACGACATCTCGCGAAGGCTGGAAAAAGAATTTCGCCTTCAGCCAAGTCGCAGGTCGGGTCCGGAAGAGAAGCCTCTTTTTGAAGTCGACCATGCGCAAAAGGTGATTTATGGCGAGCCCGGCCTGAAAAGGGCTGTCAGCGATGTGCTGAACACAGTAGTCAATCATTACAGGTACCGGTCCTTCGATGAGCTGAACGCCGTGCTGAAGCTCTACAACGTAGAGGCAAACCAGGGTCATGAAGGTTCGCGTCTGAGAGCGGTAGGCGGGGTTATCTATCATGCTCTCGATGACCACGGCAAGCGGATAGGGAAGCCGATAAAAGCAAGTCTGTTCCATCTGAAACCCACGCTTAGGCACCTCGAAGAGCGATTCCGTGTCAACGAGCATCTCGGACAGGAAGCAAAAGAGCGGATAGAAATGGCGGTGGAATGGTCATTGTCCGGCAGGCCTCCGGATTGGGAGGGCTTTCGCGAAGGTCTTGCAAGGCAGGGCATAAGCATTGTGCCGGCGGAAGACGGAAAGCTTTTTTTTGTCGACCACCAGGAAAAGGCCGTATTCGACGGCAAGGCCCTCCGAAATGACTATGACACCGATAGCCTGCGCAACAGGTGCGCACCGGAGATCACCATTACTGAAGAACAAGAATTGAAACAACATTTAAATCTTGGATTATGAATACTACACCAACCAGACAAGATGATTTTTCATGGGTGTTTTCGATGCCCGGCCCGATAATCGTGCTGATCGACTTTTTCCTCCAATGTTATGCAGCTCTTCAGCATTGGAAGTTAACCAATGTCATAACCGACCAGATTTGGGTCTTCCTGGGGCGTATGCCTTTATTCGACCGGCCGATGTTAGAAAGGCTGGTTGTCGTATTGTTCATATTATTAAGCTCATTTTTTTCGAGCACCCCTCAAAGAGCCAGGGGATCCAGATGGGCGCATATGGTCGTATTTTTCGGACTACTTCTCCTTTTCGGAAGTGGCATGGTCGTTTCTCCGGAACAGGTCATGGATCCGCCCGTGGCGCGTCCGTATATGATCATGTACGGGCTCGGATACCTGATGACGCTGGGCGGCGGGGCAAGGCTTATACTGGCCATAAGAACATCCCGGCACCAAAGGTTCTTCAATGAGGATGCCGGTGGGTTCAAGCAGGAAGAGCGCAAGATCGTAACGGACAGGTCGCTGAACTTTCGGGCGAGGTATAGGTATAACGGGAAATATAGGAAAAGCTGGATCAATATTATCAATCCCCGTCGGGGTGTCCTGCTTATCGGATCTCCGGGCTGCGGGAAGTCGCGATTCATTATTGAGCCCGCTATCGAGCAGATGACGGGTAGAGGTGTCTCCATGTTTGTCTATGATTTCAAATATCCGGAACTGACCAATCTTACCTATAACGCTTTCTTAGCCAACCGACAGAACTATCCGCCGTCGACGAAATTTTACCAGATCAATTTTTCCGATATTTCCCGCAGCCATCGTTGCAACGTGATCGACCCGTCAACGATCAATCACTACTCAGATGCAGCGGGCATCAGCAAGACCATTCTCCTGAGCCTGAACAGCACATGGGCCAACAAATCGGGCGAGTTCTTCCAGGAATCGGCGATCACCCTGCTGGCGATGCTTATCTGGTATCTTAAAAACTATAAAGGAGGAATATACTGTACGCTTCCGCATGCCATCCAGCTAACGCAGACACCTACTGAAGAGCTGCTCACTATTCTTAATGCGGAACCGTCCACCAATTACCTGGTCAGCATTTTTGTACAGGCATATATCAACAAGACGACGGAGATGCTCGACGGACAGTTCGCTTCGGCCGTCATACCGCTGACCAGGCTGATCTCGCAGGATATCTATTACATTCTGTCCGGAAATGATCTCAGTCTGGATATCAATAATCCGGAAAAGCCAGCCATCCTCTGTCTGGGCGGAGAGCCTTCCAGGCAGCACGCGCTGGCGCCAGTGATGTCCCTGTTTATCGACCGGCTGAATAACCGTGTCAATCAGGCCGGCAAGCGGCCATCTGCCCTGATCCTCGACGAGTTCGGCACTGTAAGAGCAGCCAGCGTCCTGACAACCTTCGCCACGGCCAGAGCCAACGACGTATCAACGATAGTCTCCGTCCAGGACCTTAGCCAGCTGCAGACCCAATATTCCCATGCAGAGGCCCATCAAGTCATGAACTCCACGGGGAACCTCATCTGCGGGATGACGGGCGGTGAGACAGCCTCGCTATTAAGCGCGCGATTTGCTTCCTCTATTCAATACAAGACCACCATAGCAGTCAATAGTTCGGATACATCCATCAGTAAGTCAGAGCAAACCACGCCTGCCATCACACCGGCGACATTAGCAAACCTGTCTTCCGGTGAATTCGTCGGTATTGTGGCTGATGACCCTGCTATAAAGATGGAAATGAAAGGGTTTCATGCAGAAATACTTATAGAAGAAGACTGGAAGGCAAGGCCCGGAATGCACCCTATCCCTATAGTAAGACGGGTCACCAGCGAGGAGCTCGACGCCAATTTTATAAAAATAGCAGCCGACATAAAGACGCTTGTCCGGGATGAGATTAAGCGGATCCTGAATGATCCGGCGTTGAAGGCGATGCAGGTAAAGAGATAGCTTTTGCTGATTTTGAGGTTATAATATTTTTACTCTTAATTTATTAAATAGTTTTTAAATTTGAGACGTGACAACCACAGCATATCAAATCGTAAAAAAGGCAAATAAGAAGCCCGCCTAATTATCGTGTCGATAATTCCACGATTACTTCTCTAAATTATCTGAGATGTCTGGTTTTATTTATTGATCCGAGCGTGGGGTGGATGTCATCGCGGACAAAACGGGCGGGGCCGCAGGTTACTTTCGCACGCTTAGAACGAGACAAATACATACTGGGCAAGGTTGATAGAAACGATCTTAAAGCCTGGATAGAAAGAATTCTTTTTCACCAATTAAAAGCCAAAAAAATTATACCTTTCTCCTAATACGTCCACCATGAAACCCCGGTATTTCGCCCTTCTCCTCCTCGCCTCCTGTCATACCGCCCAGGAACCAACGATCCATATCGGTCCGGCAGCTATATATAACGTCGACTCTGTACAAAAAGTCCTTGGCGCGGCCCTTCAAAAGGACGCAGCCATCGCATACTACCGACTGGGAGACTCGCTGCTGGAAAAAGGGTATTGCGACTCGGCGGTCAAGGCTTTTCTAATCGCCGAGCGGCTGGGGTTTCAGCCCCGGGCGGAGCTGATGTACAAGCTGTCCGCGGGCTACGCGGGTAAGACTCAATATGGTATTGACTCTGCTATTGATTGTGTGGACTCCGCCACCCGTTATGCCGGGCTGGCCATCCAGATGGGATATAGCCATCCGGAGAACTTTCGTAACGACCGCAGGTTCGCCGAATTGAAGGAGAACGGCTACTTTATTCATACCTGTACGGAAGCGCTCAGCGGCACGGCCAAGACAGCCAGCGCCGAAAAGACGCTCTGGGAGAGCTTTGTCAGCGAGTTCAACGATATGCCGCTGCCCCTGACGATTGACGGGGGATGGATAAAAAACCATCCGATCCAACGCGAGATCGCCTATGTCCACGAGAGATTCGTTCCCGAATACCGAACGATAACCTTCTCGAGAATGGTCCCGTATGAATACTTTTATGTCGGACTGATAAAGAAAGCGCCCGCTTATACGGCCCTGTTATATGCCGGGAAAAGCCTCTACCTGATGCAAGATGAAGAAGACACCCGCGCAACGTTTTTCTTCCTTGTCACCTACGACAACAATGGCCAGATCGTCGACAAGATGATGGTAGCCGGCCAGCGGGATCTGACCGACCCTTCGCGGATCCTGACCCTGCAGCCCGACCTGAGTTTTGCGGTAAAAAGCTTCCGGAATATCTATGCCCACGATCCTGAGAAGGGCGGCTATGAAAACAACCTCGTCACCCGCGTTGAACCCGCCGGAGAGACCAGCTACCGGATAACAGCAACCGGAAAATTCGAAAAGCTGCAGCCCGCGCTTGCGCTGCGCTGAACGCCGGCAGCGGCCCCGCCTTTACGGAACGACCAGTCGCACCAACCTGAGCCCGTTCCCCGTCAATACATCGTGTTTCAACTTTAGCATCTCACTCGCTGGCCTTAAATACTCGTTCTCCTCCCATTCCACCTTATACCCCTCTTCCCTGCCACTCTGCCGCTCATAGTTACCCCGTATCGTGATCATCTGGGAAGTGGAGTCCCAGGGCCGCAGGTAAAATCTAAATTCACACAACCCATCATTTCTTAAGATCAGCACACTGTCGCGGGAATCAAGCCGATGGACTGGAAACCAGGTATCATAGTTTCCATTTGGCCAACCGTCAGGCAAGGCCGCCGCATTCAGCTGCCGCCATTCTCCCCCCACTGGTCCACGCCCGGTCATCCTCCATCCCAGCGTATCCAGCACGAACTCGAATTTCCCCGGCTGGTCGCCGGCTTCTTCCAGCTGCAAACGGAGCGCGGCACCCTGCAGCTGAACACCGCCGTTGAAATTGCGCCGACGCCCCCTCTGAACTGTATAGCCGGATACGGCGTCGCCGGAGATATAGTTGATGACCATTGTGACCAGCCCATCCCCCAGGTGACCGACATAGGTATTCATCGCCTTTTTTTCCAGCGAGCCCGGGATGGGCAGGGATTGTGCGGTGGAGTCGTGGGCCCCCGAGGCAGGATCGCGAGCGCCACCAGGCTCCTGAACGCCCCCGGGGCCGTGGCAACTGGCGAAGGCCAAAAACAAAATCACCGGGAGTACGATATAACGAATAAATCTCATACTTAAACGCGCATTTATCTTCCAATATAGTTTTTTTCAAAAATTTTATATCTTTCGTTTCAATACCGACATCCATGAGACCCTTAACCCCCTTTCTCCTGATCCCCTTTGTCCTGGCAGCCTGTCATTCAGCACCTGCACCTGTTGCGGGACTTAGCCCGACGGCCATCTATAGTATCGACTCCGTTCGCGTCGCCTACGCCGGCGGCGACGAAAAAGCCGCCCGGCGACTATTCCTGGCCGCGATGGATGCCTATAAGAATAAAAAGAATATCCCCGGAAGCATCGGGCTCTTCAAGAAGTCGATCCTGCTGAAACCCACCGCTCAGGCCTATTATGAGATGGGGGGCGCACTGATCGACCAGGACAGCTGCGATGAAGCGATATCCGCACTTAATATAGCAGAAAAGCTGCAGTACAAACCGATGGCCAATGTGCTCTTCCGGCTATCCGCGGCCTGGATCGGATCTGAAGGCAAGCAATACTACAACGCCATAAAAGATTCAGCCGCGCTGCACTATATGGAAGTAGCCCTGCAGATGGGATATAGTCATCCGGATGAATTTCTTAAGAGTCCCTGGTTCACTCAGTACCCTCAAGTGACCGAATTCAAACGACTGTACAATACAGTACTCGCGGCCGGCAGCAATGTCAAAGACCCCGAACAAAGCCTCTGGCAGGAATTTAAGAATGAATTTGTTCCCGTCTCTCTCCCGCTGACGATCAACGATGCGTGGATCAGTTCACATACGATGGACAAGACCATCAATTTCGACTATGAGAAATTCGTTCCTGAGATGCGGACGGCGAAATTCTCCCGCGATGTCGACAGAGAATATTACTATTACGCTATTCTGAAAGCTGATGCGACCTATACCGCCCTGCTTTATGCCGGCAAAAACGCTGTATTCGAAGGGGACCACAAACCCATCTTTTTCTTTTTAGTCACTTTTGATCCCAGCGGCAAGATCATCGATAAGCTAGCCGTCGCCGGACAGCAGACCCTAGCGGACCCGGTCAAGGTCTTCACGATGCAGCCCAATTTTGAATTTGAAGTAAAGGACTTTAAGAACATCTACAAGAACGATCCGGACAGTGTCGGATATGACAGCAATGCGATCATCAGGACCGACCCCGCCGGGGTTGCGAACTACCGTATCGCGGCCGGTGGAAAATTTGAAAAGACGAATGCACCGCTGGCGGTACGCTAGACTGACGCTGGAGGCGCCGTCGGGGAGAACAACCCGCGTCAGGCCTTGTAAACTTTTTTTACAAACCCGTTGCGGATAAGTATCTCAGCCAGTATCAGGTTGGGCACCCAGCTCAGCCAGGCCGTAGTGACATAAATGTCCCTTGCGCTGGCATGAATGGTCGTCAGCGAAAGCAGGAGGGTATAGGATCGCAGGGTCAGCGCCGACAAAGTCAGCGCATAGCTTCTGAACATATAGGCGCCGTGCAGGTCGAATCGACGCCGCACCGCATAATACCCCGCATAGGCAGTAAACGCCACCCATAGGAAGGCCAGCAGCGTAAAGCTGGCGCGGGCAGGCAATCCACCATTGGCATAGCATCCCATGATAAAGGCCGAAGGGCCGCTGATCATCGTCACGATAATGAGATAAGCCCAGCCCATCCAGCGATGAACACGGCGATAGCGGCGCAGCAGCCAGGGATTGAATTGTGTGAGGCCGGCAACCAGGACAAAACAGCTGGTAAAGACATGGGTATAGAAACTGAAGCGCCAGTACCGGATATGATAGATATTCTGTTTGGTCTGCAAAAAATCCACGTCACTGCGCATCACGAGGTAAGGCAGTGACAGCCTGATCATCAGATAGGAAAAGAAGGCCAGTACCAGGAGCAGCAGGGCGCGAATGATCAGGGAAGCTTTCATCGTTAGTCTCCTTCATCTCCACCCATGATGAATCTCATACCGTTGCCGCGCATCTCCAGCGGCGCCGGGCCAGACGAGTCGGGTGCCTGGCCGGGAGGCTGGACGATCAGCTTTAGCCCGGGGAAATATTTGTTCTTTGCCCATTCTATGGTGCACTCCGACCCGCGGAAAGTGTAATTCCCCCTTAAGGTGATCAGCTGCGAAGTGGAGTCGTCTGGCCGCTCATAGAACGCATAGGTGCAGGTACCATTTCCTTCGAGATTCAGCGTACTGTCTCTGCCGGCATACCAGACGCCGGCTAATATGTCGTAGCCATCGTTGCTTTCCTTCCGGTCGAGGGCCAGCACGCGGACCGGCGCCTTCGAGCTGTCGAAAGGCGCCCATTTTCCCTTCATCATCATTTTTGCCGTATCGAGAGTGAGGTTAAATCTGCCGTCAAAAGGATTGGAACCGGGCTCCTTCAGGACCAGCTGCAGCAGACCACCCTGCTGGCTAACCTCTCCGTTGAAATTACGCCTCAGCCCTTTGTGAATATCATAACCGGAGACCATCTGACCGTTGATATAGTTGACGACGACGGTGATCAGGCCCTTGCCAAACTGGCCGGTATAGATGCCCATTGTTTTTTGTGCCAGGGAATCAGAAATTCCCGCAGGCGGGGCTTTGGTTGTGGAGGCTGGCCGCTCATGACAGGACCAGAATAAAAAAACCAGGAGAGAAGAGGCGATCAGGGGTTTCATAGAAAATGAAGTTTGAATTGCGGCGAAAACTGGAATCTGTCCAGTTCGCCCCCCAAAATACTCTTTTTCCTGGTTTTTTCTAAATGTGCCGGATATCCGGTGCCCGGAGCTCCGGGACAGACTAATACTCTATCTTATAGTTGAACTGCTTGGGATCCTTGAATACGTCGATGAGGTTGAACTTCATCGTGACCGTCTTTTTGTCCTCGGACAGCTTGGCCAGCGGGTTGTCCACGCTCTTGACAGCGCGGGGCAGGACGATCGTGGTCGTATAGTTGACTTCCATACCCATATCCGCCGCCTGTTTGACCTGAGCCATCTGCGGATCGTTGGTCAGGGCCTTCCATTTCTCTTCGTTGACCTTCTTCGCCATCATGCCGTCTTTGGCGGTAAAATCATAGATGCCGTTGAACTGATCCATGCCTCCCGGGGTCGCGCCCTGGTCGCCGCCCAGTCCTCCAAACAGCTTGGCGTTGCCGAGCGAGCCATCGCTCATTGCGGCATACAGTTTTTGAAGGTTGGCCTGGCTGGTGTAGGGGAATTGCATATGCGTCGTAAAGACCTTCGCATCCATATCCATCTTGATATGCAGCTTGCCCGGACGAAGCAGCTGCTTCTTCTCTTCGCTGAGCGTGGAGACGGTGTCGACGATATCTTTCATAAAGATGGTCGTATCCATCTTTTCCATCCCTTTCTTGGCCATGTCTTCTTTGCTCATATAGTTTTGCAGCATCTCCAGCATCTGGCTCATGTCCATGTCCATGACCAGCTGGCCACTGCCGTCCTTCTTCACCTCTACGTTCTCATTGATATCCAGACACCCGACAAAACCAAAAGCGACGAGTACCGGCAGAATAAATTTCAGCATCTTTTTCATTGAATAGTCATTTTTATTATGTGCCGGATGTTCCGGCATGGCAGTGGGCCTTGGGGGAGCAAATTACCGTTTTACCCGACAGAAACTTTATAACGTACAGTAAATATTTGTGAATGGCCGGGAGGCAGGATGAGCAGTCCCATTTTATTGTTAAAACAGTCCGGCGCCCCGCTGAGATTCTCTATTGCAATGCTTTCGCGCGACGGCGGCGTATATATCTGCAGATAGGGATAGCTCGGATCGGGATAGAAAGATACCCGTAGTCCGCTGGCAGGATTGAATATCTCGCATGCGGCGCTCACAACCCCTGGCTTCAGGGTGTAACAGTTGTCGAGAAAGCTGTCCTCCAGCAGTCGCGGCGACTCATAAACATTATAAGGAGTCAGATGCCCTGTCGGCACCAGCCTGTCATCAAAATCGACGATCGCCGTCGAATGGAACTGCAGCAGCCAGTCATTTACCCGCCCTCCGAGCCGGAAATAGGGATGCCAGCCGTCCGCGATCGGAATATCCGTCTGATCGAGATTGGTCACGGTCGTCGTCACTTCCAGCACGCTGTCTGCATACAGCACATACCTGACCTGGCAGCGGTATTCGAACGGATAGCCCCCGTCGTCCTTCCGGTAAACATATTGCATCGACACGGCACCCGTGGTCTCATCTGCCACCTCTTCCATCACCTCAAACTGCTTGTTGTACAACAGGCCGTGAATCGCCGTGCCGTCTCCGAACAGCTGCTCGAACCGGTAGTCCTTTCCTGCGAACTCATATTTTCCATAGGGAATTCGGCAGGGGAAGGGAGATAGTTTGGGGCCTTTGAAAGACCTGGGCAGGTCCGCCTTAAGCTCGGTGAGGCTGTGATAGCCGTCGATGACATTAAACGGCTCACCATTCTTTTGTTTTACGGAATAGCGGTGGAGGGTCGCCCCAAAGCCGGGGATCAGGGCCACTTCGGTACCATTGCTATCATCTTTTATCACAACCAGCCGAAGCTCCTGTTCCGTGGTCTGCCGGATCGAGAATTTCATACGCGGATATATATATATTTCCTGCAAAATATCGAATATGTGTTATATACCGATCTGTATTTCGGTTATCTGGTCGACCGGGGCCGCGAAATCGATATGTATATAGGATTCGGCGATGAAACCAGTGGGTCTGTATCCGTTGTCAGCTATATATTTAAACATTTTATCATATTCCTTGGACAGGCCTTCCCAGGGACCCTCGTAGCGGGAGCAGAGGCATTTGAAAGCAGGCATCTGCTTGAAGTTTGACAGGAGGGTGGTTGGTATCCGGCCCTGGACGGGCAACGCAACGTCAAGCGCAAACCGTGTTTCCGGCTTCCCGTCCATGCCGTGGTAGAACCAGTACTGGGGCCCGCAGATCAGGAGGTCCAGATCGGCCACGTAGGAGTAGAGCTCGCGAACTTTTCCGGTATAATTCTTTAGTTCCCCAATTGTTACCTGATAACTATTGTAGAGGACGGCCATGGGAGGATGTACGCGGATAAGCATATTCTTTCGGTTTCCTGCAAAGAAAAGCACAGAGAGTGACAACAGTATGTCAGTAGCTGGTGTGGTGCGCCGCTAATTTTTCGGATAATTCGCGGATCTGCTCTTTGAGCGACGCCGGCTCTTCGACGATCACGGCGTCGGTATACATCAGCAGCCAGCGGGCAAAGTAAAAAATGGAGGAGGTAAGGAATTTCATCCGGAGACAGGCGCCCATATCTTCTTCGGAGACAAAACCATTCAGGTATTTCTGCTCTACCAGGTATTTCGCCGTATCCTTGCTGACGCGTACGATGGCCTCCTGCAAATCTGAGCTGGCCCTTATCTGTTCGATGTATTGCTGTATCGAGGGGTGAGCGCCCGGTTCGAATGTTCTTTCGTCCAACGTCACGCTGAGCATCCGGCTAACCCGGAAGTCCCGATAGTCCCCGCGCAGCTGACACCAGCCGATGAGATGCCAGGCCGATCCATAGTATAACAGGCCGATGGGCTCCACTGCCCTCCGTGTGGTCTCCTCTTTCAAATTCGACCGGTATTGCAGATGGACGATGTATTTGTGGACGACCGCCTGCTGCAGCTGCGAAAGGAATTGCTGCGGAGACTCCTTGTCCGGAGTATTCCGGATGAGTATCTCAACATGTTCGGTGAGCGAGTCGACATATTCTTTGTCCGGTCCACGGAGAACCGCCTTTATCTTGAACAGCGCCGCGTTGAAATGTCGTTTGACTGAGCCGTCGGTGAACTGTTCCGCGAGTTTCGCACCGAGCAGCAGGGCGCTGGCCTCTTCCTGGGTGAACATGACAGGAGGAAGACGATAGCCTTCCATGATCGTATAGCCCGAGCCGGCCTCCCCGATGACGGGCACGCCGGATTCGTCCAGGGCCTTTACGTCCCTGTATACCGTTCGCAGGCTGATGTTGAAGCGATCGGCCATCTCCTGCGCCGTCACCTTCTTCTTGCTCTGCAAATGGGTGAGTATGGCATGAAGTCTGTCAATGCGATTCACCGGCGAAAAATTTTATTGAATTACCAAGTTCGTGCGTCCATCTAGTCGACCTGCATCAGAGGGCTGGCGACCGGGTCAAGCCAGGCGCCACTTTCTTTCAGCAAAAGGATCAATTCTTCCACTGCGATAGCACTATCCACTCCTCTCTTTACGACCTCCTTCCCCCTGTAAAGGGTGATCTTTCCCGGACCGCTGCCCACGTATCCGAAGTCGGCATCCGCCATCTCGCCGGGACCGTTGACGATACAGCCCATGATGGCGATCTTCACTCCTTTGAGATGGTGGGTCACGGCCCGGATCTTTGCAGTGGTCTCCTGCAGATCAAAAAGGGTCCTGCCACAGGAAGGACAGGAAATATATTCTGTCCGCGATATCCGGGTGCGGGTAGCCTGAAGGATCGAGAAGGACGTATTGTTGAGGAATTGATGATTGCTTTTTGTCTCCAGGTAGGTACGGCCGCTGACGTGTGTGTTGACGAGCTTCTTCGGGTCATTCATCAGCCATATTCCGTCGCCCATGCCGTCGAGCAGCAATGCGCCCGCCTCGGTCGAGAAATGGATCAGCTGTTCGTCGATGGTCGTGTCCTTGCTTTCTACCGCAAGTATAATGGGACAGCGGACATCCCGTACGATCAGCTCCATGACCAGCCGCCGCACGGAAAGCATGGCGTCGGGATGGGTGGAATAGATGCAGAATACCACGGTGGCGTCGTCTTTGAGCGACTCGGCCAGATCGGCCGATGTGCCCTCGCCTGCATTCATGTCCGCGGCATCCAGCGCGACGAAGTTCAGCGTGTCTGAACGCTCGCCAGAGGGATCGTATTCCTGTCCCTGGTAAAGCGGGATATATTTCTCCTGGTCGTCGAGGGCGAGCCATGCGTCGTGGTCGCAGACCGGGCGCAGCGTACCGGGGAGATCGAAATCAATGGTCTTCTTTCCTGTGTAGATGTAATCAGCGGCGGCGTCACCGATATTCCACTTGTCGCTGGCGGCGTCATAGCTGTAGCCGATGGCCCGGAGGTCGGCTCTGTCGATATGAGTCGCGTGCATGAAATCGGCCATGACGACCGGAACGTGCTGGCCGCCAATGCCGGGAAGTATGCGGGAGACGCGGCGTTTGTATTCAAAAGGAGAGTAGGGTATGTGATTGATCGGGGGAACCGCGGCAGCGGCGGCTTCCCGCTGGGTGTAGCGCCTGACGAGGTCTTTGCAGACCGGGATCTCGAACTCCGGGTCTTCCGTGAGGGAGACGCGGATCGTATCTCCAATACCGTCTTCGAGCAGCGTGCCGATGCCGATGGCGGATTTAATGCGGCCGTCCTCGCCGTCCCCGGCTTCCGTAACACCGAGGTGCAGGGGATAACAAAGCCCGAACTCCTCTTCCATCTGGCGGATCAGCAGCCGGTAAGCCTGCACCATCACCTGCGGATTGCTGGACTTCATGCTCAGGACAATGTTGTGATAGCTCTCGTCTCTGGCTACCCGAAGGAATTCCATCGCGCTCTCGACCATGCCCATGGGCGTATCGCCATAGCGGCTCATAATGCGGTCGCTCAGCGAACCATGGTTGGTACCGATGCGCATGGCCGTGCCGTACTCCTTGCAGATCTTCACCAGCGGTGTAAACCGCTGGCGGATGCGGTCGATCTCTTCGTTATATTCCGCGTCGGTATATTCGATCAGCTCGAATTTCTTCTTGTCGATATAGTTACCGGGGTTGACACGCACTTTCTCCACGATGCGGGCCGCGATCTCGGCGGCATTCGGCGTAAAATGAATATCGGCCACCAGCGGGGTTTTGTAGCCTCTGCGGTGGAGCTCGTTCTTTATATTCAGCAGGTTCTCGGCCTCGTTCTTGCTCGGCGCGGTGATGCGCACGAGTTCGGCGCCTGCCTCGATGCAACGGATGGACTGCTCTACCGTGGCGATGGTATCCATCGTATCCGTCGTGGTCATCGTCTGCACCCGGATAGGATGGCCGGCGCCTAAATACAAGTCTCCGATCTTTACTTCGAGGGTCTTGAGCCTGGAGTACTTTGTCAGGGAATTACAATACAGCTGCATAAGGTGGCAAAGTTACGATAAAGCGGGCTACCAGTCCTTTTCGGGTTGGTTCGGGGCCTTTATCTTGTTCTGATTGAGCTTGTTCTGCAGATCGTTCTCCTTTTGCTGCAGTGCTTTCAGCAGCTGTTCGACCTGCTGCTTGTTCAGCCGGCTGGGCTGCGGCTTTGGCTGCTGTTCCTGCTGCTGTTGCTGGTCTTTCTTCTCGTCCTTTTTATTCTTTTGCTGGTCTTTCTTTTGTTGTTGCTGCTGCTGTTGCTGTTGTTGCTGTTTTTTCAGCTCGACCAGGGCCTTTTCGAGGTTCTCCCGGGCGTCGGCGTCGGTGGCGTCCAGCTTCAGCGCGGATTTCCAGGCGTCGATGCTCTCCTGCAGTTTTTTCTGTTTGATCATCGCGACGCCCTTGTTGTACTGGGCCTTTTCCTGCATGGCCTTGTCGGCGGCATGGGAGGCGCTGGCGTCATAGGATTTGGCAGCGTCGTCGAAACTGTTCTTCCTGAACTGGGCGTTGCCCAGATTGTAATTGGCGGCAGGATTGTCTGGCGCCTTCTGGACCGCTGACTGATATTGTTGCAGGGACTGGTCGAGGTTTTTTTTCTTATAGGCCCGATTGCCGCTGCGGATCTGGGCGTCCCCGTTCTGTGCCGAGGCTGAAAGGGTTGCGGCCAGCCCCGCTATGACAAATAGCAGCGCCTGGACGGGGAAGGCGGCAGGCCGGGTTTGTCGTTGCCTGTGCCGCTCTGCCAGGAAAAATTCGAGCAGCAGCAGGAGCAATGCCCCCGCCAGGAACCACTGGAAATAACTTTTGTAGTCGATGAATTCCGAGTCGCTCATGGACCGCTTCTCGGCGCCCTCCAGCTGCTGGGTCATGGTGATCAGGGCGTCGTCGACATTGTCGAGACGGAGATACTGGCCGTTGGTCAGGTTGGACAGCTGCTGCAGCTCGGGCTCATTCAATTTCGACATTACCGTCTGCCCCTGCGCGTCCTTCTTCAGATCTCCCGTCGTCGGGTCCACGATGGGGGAGCCTTCGGGTGAGCCGATGCCGACGGTGTTGATCATTACACCGTTTTGGGCCAGCTGTTTGGCGATATCCTGCGCCTCGGGATCGTGGTCCTCACCGTCTGAAACGAGCAATATGGATTTATACTTTCTTTCCTTTGAATTGAATGCGGTATTGGCCATTTTCAGCGCCTCGCCGATAACGGTCCCCTGTGTCGGAACGTCGTCGGGGCTGGCCTGCTGGATATACATCTTCGCCGCCCCATGGTCGGTCGTCAACGGCATCTGCATATACGCGCGGCCGGCGAAAAGGATCAGACCGATGCGGTCGTTGTCCAGCTTGTCGGTCAGCCGCAGCAACAGCTGTTTGGCCTTTTCCAGGCGGCTGGGTTTGATATCCCTCGCCAGCATGCTCTTGCTGACATCGAGCACCAGCATGACGTCGACGCCCTTGCGTTTTACATTCTCCATCGCTCCGGGTATCTGGAAATTGGCGGCTCCCAGCACGAGTGCCACAAAGGCCACCAGCGCCAGCCCAACCTTTACCATAAACCGAAGAGGGGAGAAATTGCCGGTCAGCTGATTGACGAGCGCCGGATCCCCGATGCGGGTTCTTGTCTTTTTCTTCCAGCTCAGGAACAGCCACAATAAGAATAGAAGTATGGGGAGACCGACAAGGCCAATAAGGAATTGAATATGTTCGATACGGTAATTCACAGTTGATGCAAGATAGCCAATCAAACCTGCAAAAAAAAAGCCAAATCCGTCGCCCCTGATTCGCCGCCGTGGGCAGGGCCGCTATTTCTTCCCCTCAAAAAAACCCATCGGCTTAAGAATATTTTTAACAATATGTAAACCGGTCTCGCCTAGGTCTTTAGTACGGTCTTCCGATTCCAGGTTGATCACAAAGAAATAGGGGTGTTTGTTCTCCTCTACCCAGCCGAGCACCCAGCCCAGGGCGTGTCCGTCGGTGTTGGTCGTTTGCCCCGTCTTATATACCAGCCGGTAGGCCGAATTATTTTCTGACGGCATGACCCCGCGAACCAGTTTTTGCGAGCGGTTGTAGAAGGGCAGCTGGTCGAAATACAGCCGCTTGATCAGCCCCAGCTGCTCGTCGCCGGTTACCTTGAGATGATTGTCAAACCAAAAACTGTCGATCGGGCCGCTGATATCCCTGTTGCCGTAGCGAAGGCTGTCGATCCATTTTTTCAGCGTGTCTTTTCCGATGTCAGTTGCCAGCTGACCAAACATCAACTCGTTGATCCGTCCCTTCATCTGAAATCCGCGGCGCAGGCTGAAATTAGGCGGCCCGGTTGTGTCTATTTTGCCGATTGCATCCCCGGGATTGGAATTGGCATCAAAATATGACACGAGTTTCCAATACACCGACGTGTCATCCTTCAACACGCCTCTCTGCAACCCCACCAGCGCCTGTACGATATCAAAGGTCGCGCCCGGCGTGTAGGCGCTATCCTTGTACCGCGGTAAATTATAAATAGTAAAATGTCCCTGTCCGTTATCGAAGAATGCAAAACTCCCCTTTACTCCCGCCGAATCAAAATATCGCTGCAGGCTATTATCGACGGTCACATTATTGGGGGAACAGGCGACAAAGACAGACGCCGCCAGGAAAACAATGAAAAGGGTTTTGGACATTCCGTAAATTTTTGTGCAAAAGTAGGCAATCTCGGCGATTGCCCTCAGGGGACGCGCGCGACTTCGCGCGATCGGGGATTGGAGTGACCCCGCCCAGTCGGTGACACCACCCTATTCTTTCGGCAGATCGTATTGTCTGATCAGGCGCAGCAGCACCCCGTTGGTCCAGCCAAAACCGTCCTGGCCCGGGTACTCGCCGCCTCCGGCATCCTGGTTGATATCGACGACATTGTATTTCTCCATCAGCTTGCCGGTCTCCTTGTAAACTTTTTCGTTGAGCTTTACCCAGCGCGCGGCGATATCTGCCGCCAGCTCTTTCTGGCCACAGCGGTCCAACCCCCAGATGGTCATCCACTCGAGAGGCGCCCAGCCATTGGGTGCATCCCACTGCTCACCCGTCGTGAACTCCGAGGTCGAGACGCCACCAGGTTTCAGCAGCTTCTCCCGGATAACGGCGGCGACCTTTCTGGCCAGCAGACTCATATAGTCCGGGTGTTCATTGATAAAACAAAAGGGATACATCCCTCCCGGGTTGATATGGTTGCTCTGTTTCTGGGTCTTGAAATTATAATCGGTGTAGAAGCTGCGCGCCTTGTTCCAGCAGTATCTGTCGATCAGCTCGCCCCGGTGTACCGCCTTGCGCCGGTACTCGAGATAGCTGCTGTCCTTGTTCATCAGCTTGGCCTTGGATATCGCCCACTCGAGGTGATAGAGCAGTGAATTGAGATCGGGTGGGATCATATCGCTCGTACGGATAGTTACCAGGTTCCTGCCATCTGCGAACCAGCGACTGGAAAAGTCGATGCCGCTCTCGGCCGCGGCCCTCAGCTGCTCATACATTTCCAATTTATCCCGGCCCGACTTCTGCGCCGTCAGCACATCCTCCCGCCAGCTTTCCTGGCGCGCAACGGTGGCATCGTCCCAATACCGGTTGAGGACGCCCCCTTCTTTCAGCCGGACTACCCTCCGGTAGGCCTGGCCTGGCTTGAGCTTGTCGCTGCCGTCCATCCAGAACTGGTATTCTTTCTCCATCGCCGGGAGGAATTCCTGGTAGATGCTATCGCCCTTCGCCTCCGCCAGCAACGCCACCATGACCGAGAAGAAGGGAGGCTGACTACGGCCCAGATAGTAGGTTCGGTTACCGTTGGGTATATGCCCGTAGTTCTCTATCAGGTAGGCGAAGTTCTTCACCATATTGTCGATCATCTCTATCTCACCGCTCTCCTTCAGGCCCAGCATGGTGAAGTAGGAATCCCAATAATAGACTTCGCGGAAACGGCCGCCGGGAACTATATACGGATACGGCAGCGGCAGCAGCGAGCTGCCTTCGACCGGCTTGTCGGGTGTCCTTTTCAGCACCGCCCACAGATTGCGGATATGCGTAACCACGTCTTCCGACGCGTTGGTCTTGTAATTATCGGTAGGAGAGCCCGGAACCTCGAAGTTCTCCAGCACGAATTTCTTCAGGTCAAAGCCGGCGACCGATTTTGCTGTCTCGTAGTCTGCGAGTATCTCGGAGGGCCTTCGCTTGGGTATACAGTCGACGAATGTTTTACCGTCGGGGAAGACCCGGTTCATCTGAACGTCCACGAACAATTTTCCATAGATCTTGTCGGGAGGGGTTGTGACCAGGGGTTGTCCAAAAGAAAGGAAGGAACTTACTACAAAGAGTAAAATAAATCCGGCTCGATTCATAATATGACAGGATATATTGCTATAAAAATAATGAAACCCCGCGAAGAGTCGCGGGGTTTTTGCTTGCTTTTGCTTATAACCAAGAAAAAAATAACTTACAATTGGAGACCGTCCGGTCTGATCAACCGCTATTCGGCGCCGTCGATCTTTGCCCTGTTGACGGCAAAGTTTCCCACGTTCTGTCCTACTGTCCGGCCTGCATCACAGTCGATCGCGTAGTGGATACCGGCATATACCCGCGAATTGGCCGCCTCCTGCGCCATCGCATTGTAGGCGCTGGCCCGGTCGGGGATGATATGACCCAGCACGGTAGCCGCCGCAAAGCTGAACATGGAGTGCCCTGATACATATGACGGAAAATTCGGTATTCCGGTTAACGTTTTTATCCGGGAATCCATCTGCGTCGGCCGGGGGTTGAAATAATAGTATTTGATGTCCCAGCAGGATATTGCGGCGTCCATCTCCGCCATATTCAGCAGGGCAAAATTCCTCGCCCACCTGACCTCGCTGTAGTTTTTGGTGATGAAGTCCTCGGCGGCGATGGAGTTCCAGTGACCCGGAGGGGTATAGGTCCCTATCCCGTCTGCCCAGAACTGTACGATCCGCATCTGTTCGCGGCTGGGGTTCTTTATCGTATTGTAGGCATCCAGCGTCTCCTGCTTCAGCTGGTCGCCGCTGGTGGAAGGCGGAGGCCCGGGGCGCAAACCAACGATAGCCGCCGAGTCGCAGAGGAAGCCTTTTACTTTGCCGAACAGCGGCAGCTGGGGCGGCCTTGCCGGCGCCTCGAGGCTGAACCAGGGCGTCTGGCCCTTTGCCTGCGTCACGGTGACAAAATTGTTCCAGTCCGTAGATGTGCCGATGGCCTTTCCGGCATTGTCGGTTCTTCCGCGGGCAATAAAGACCTCTGCGATCTGACGGCCCAGAGTCTCACCCGCGGTGACGTCGCTGCGGGTCGCCGCACCCGAGGCGATCAGGGCCAGCTCCTGGTCCTGCAGCTTTTGCTGGATATTCGCGATCTCATCGGGGAAAAGCAGCTTCATCATTTCGGCGGTCACGCCGGCCAGCACCGCCCCTTCGGAGGGATAGGAAGGCAGGGTGCTCTTGCCGCCGAGCGCGTTGATGGTCGGATCGACGGTATAAGGCGCAGGACGTTTGAACTGATTCTTGTAAAACCAGCAGGCCACCAGCGCGTCGTATTGCGCCGCGCTGACATAAGCGTAGGCCCGCGCCGCATATGGGGGGTTGGAAAACGGGAACAGCGGATACGCGAAGGGATTGGCCGAGTTTGGAGCCGGATAGGTGCCGTCCGGATTCTGGTAAGGCGCCAGATTGTACTTCGCCATCAGCTCGCGCAGGGTCTCGTTCCAGCGCAGGACCCCACCGGCGCTCCAGTATTTTATCTGTGTCTGCATGTCGCCGCTAAGGTGTGCCTGGTAGCCTTTGATCTCGTTGAGGTCGGCGACATATAAGGGGGAGGTCGTCGCTACAGGAGTGGCTACGGCAAAGCTATCGGGACGGGAAAGCAGGACGAGCTTCCAGCTGCCGGCATTCAGGTCCTGATTCGCAGGCTGCAGCGCAGGCAGGTCTGCTGTCCGGTTGGAAACTTTTTTATCGCAGGCGCTGGCTATCATCATTATCGCAAGCGCCGGTATGAATATGCGTCGCATAAATTATTTCTTTTTCGATTTAGAAAAATAGAGCTGATAAAACACCCCGATATCAAATGACTTCGACTGTCCTACATTACGACCGGCCACGGTATAGTTGCCTCCGCCGGTAATTAACAGCCCCTTCGGGGACTTGAACTCGTATTTGAAGTGCGCTCCGACCATGGTGGCATTCATCTTATTGCTTGGGAAGGGCATATCGTTCTTGCGGATGTCAAAGCCACCAGGCGTGGTCATATTCGACGCGACAGCCTCCAGCACCAGATTGTTGGCGCGATAGCCGGTCCTGAAATTAAAGGACCACAGGTCGGGCATGTCCACCCTGTCTGTCAAATGCAGAGACGTCGTGTAATAGGAGTTGCGGTCGATGGTGATATCGCTGCGCCAGGTATAGGTGCCCGACGCCGTCGCAAAGAAATGGCCCAGCTGGTAGTCCGCGATGAGCCTGCCGGCAACAGTCCTGCTGTGCAGCCCGATCGACAGCGGAAGATAGTCGGCAATATAATTCGTCAGCGGTACAGAACCTCCCGCTACCGCATAGACGGAGATCGTTCCCTTCCCCACGTTCTGCTGCACGGCCAGCCATTTAAGCCAGCCCGAGAGATCCTGAACGCCGTGCTCACCGTGTAGTGTACCTGCCGAGGCGTTGGTCCAGACATAAGGCAGGTTGCCGACGATGTTCAGCTTCTTTGTGATGCCATAGATGCCCATGACCCCGATCATCTGGGTAGATACCGTCCCGAGGTTCTGGTTGTTTCGTTTGAAGGTACCTTCCCAGTAGTGGTCCCAGCTGCTATAGCTATAGGTGGGGCCGGCGCAGATCTGGTTCTTATTCATCATGATCCCGTCCTCGTCGGTCTGCGCCTTCAATGTCAGGGGCAGCAGGCCGATGAATGCCGCGGCGATCTTTAATAATTTGGTCATAAAGGATGTTTTTAGAGTTTAGAAGCGGATATTCATTCCGATATTGACCACATAGTCGGCAAATGCGGCGTCGCCGTGGGCTGTAACGCCGGTCAGCTGTGTCGTTATCTTATCTGGAACGCTCTGGGTCCGGTTGCGCACCAGGGCTACCGGGACAAAAGCATACAGGGAAACTTTCTTCATCATGTAGGTCACGCCCGGTTCGGCGGAGATGATATATCCCGGCCTTCTGAAGCCGTTGCTGCCGCCGACGAGATCGTGAACCGGAAGGCACTCGTCGCGTACACCCGCCGAGAAAGCCCAGCGGCCGGCCATTACGTTGACGCCAATGCGGGCCATCATCTGATCGGGAACGCTCATAACGTCGCTGCCATTCTTGACGGCAGAGGCCGAAGCCGTTCCGCCACGCGCGGTAGAAGTCCCGTTGACCTCGCGCGGATTGGCCATATAATAGAAATTACCATAGAAGCCTACGGCGTGGGAGATATTGTAGAAGGCATTCAGCTCGAAAGTTATGCCAGTGCCGCCATCGCCCAGCTGGATGGACTGGTCCACGGGTCCCAGCCTTTTAGTGCTGTCGGTCACGTGAAAATAGTCGGAGTAGTTATAGCTGCCCGTGGGGAGCTTGAGTCCGAGGCCGACCTGAACATTCGCTTTTGGCATCTTCACCGGGTCGAGCACCCAGGCATAGGCTGCCAGCCGGATATCTCCTACGCCGAAGGAATGGGTAGAGAAGCGGCCGAGGTTGGCGTGTTCGTATAGGGATGACCGCGAGTTGGCTTCAACAGGCACGTCGATCATGAGGGACCAGCGGGGACTCAGCAGGCGGTATAACGCCATGTCGAGAGTATACTGGTGGTTGATCACCTCCGTGCCCAGTGTCTGACGTTGTTTCTGTTCGTCGGTTCCTACAAAATGCCGGAAACTGCGAAAGTAGCGGTTGTTGGCACTGAACTGCCATTTGCTGACAGAGTCAATATGTTCTTCGCCACCAGCTGCACAGAAGCCGCCGGTGCTGCGTATAGCAACGCAGCCCTGGGCGTTTGATTTTTGATAAGCAATTAGTCCAATAAGCAGAAGCAATGCAAAAGAGATCCTTTTCATCTTGTTTGTTAGTTTTGAATTGATGTTTTGTTGAATTGGGGTACGTTGAGAGAGACGCCCTTGTCCAGACCGAAGAACAGGGCCAGGAGGCAGCCATAGCTGCCGCCCCTTTCGATCCACTCGAATAGCTCATAGTGCGGATAGAACAGCTCGGTGCCCATTTTCCAGACGACCAGCACGAGCAGCAGCGGCCGCACCGGCCGAACGAGGACCGCCACTGCTGCAAGTATCTCAAAAAGGCCTACATAGAATGCAGTTTTGATGGGTTCGGAAAAGCCAAGGTTGGAATACTGCTGGAGCAGCCCCTTCTTTTCGATGAGGTTCAGCCAGCCGTGACCAAGCAACAGTAGAAAGACGGCGATACGAAGACAGAGCAGGGCGTTGGCGCGGGCGCGTTCGGCGGCCTGTGCCGGGCCGCTGAGGCGGGTCCAGATGCTCCCTTTCAGGCCTCCGCAGAGGAAAAGAAAAGCCAGTGGCGCGCCATAATTGCCGGCCCTTTCGATCATCTCGGCGAAGGGCTCGCCGGAGAGGGGCCGCAACGATGCCGTTACGAACCCCCAGATGACGAGCCACAAGGGTGCGATCCGCACCGGGTAAAATAATAGGATAAGGCCCATGGTTATGTCCATGATCCCGACTATCGGCATGAGGCGATAAGCCATGTCATGACCGATGCCGAACACGGCAAAATAGTTGCACCAGATGGGTTTGGTGATGATCCCGAATATCCCGTGACCGATAAAGCACATGACTGACGCGATACGCAGGCTGATATACATCCGGGACTCAGGCTGGGCGAGCCCGTTCCCAATCGAATTGTTCATGAAATAAAAAGATACGTTACACTACGAGAGCCGACCGTTTATCAGCGGTGGCATTAACACGCCTGAGGCCAGACGAGGCCAGGGCGAAACTTTACAGGGAAGCCTGATCGGGGGGCATCTCCGCGGTAGGAGAATAATCAGAGGGAAGATGAGCGGAACTCATCGCGGCCTTTTGCGGGGCCAGGTCTGCCATCATCTGCGGCAGCTCTATTGTCAGTGAGGTAGGGCAGTAGTCCTGAGAAACGTTTTTGTATTGGGTAGTCTTCTTTTCCTGGCCGTTGCGGGAAAGGTCGTTGACCAGCTGGTAGTAATTGTCTTTGGCATTCTTCAGCCGGATGGCCATCTGGTTGGGGATACAGCGATATTCGATGGAGTCCTGCAGGATGCGGCGCTCTACATATTTATATTGTACTCCGCCGATGTCGACCTGTCCGTCTACCCGCTGAAAATCGGTCGTACTATTATAATAGGAGAGAGAAGTAACGGGAACTTTGACGGAGATGAGCTGGCTTTCGTCGTAGTCTTTCCGGTCGAGACTGGCCTCCAGCCTGCGGTCTGCGCGATCCTGCCAGTAATTGGTAATCAACTGATAACCATACCAGTTGAAAAACAGGATCCCCATAAGCAGTATAGTGGCAAGTCGTTTCAAGTGACTACAAATTAGTGAATTTTTGGATACTGCATGATTTTTTTTCGCGGGGACGAAACTAACAATTGTTAGTTTTTGGCTACCTTTACGCTGCTTGTCAAAGATTTACTTCCAATTATGAGCTACACCCCACAACATAAGGTCAGACTTGTCACCGCTGCCGCGCTATTTGACGGACACGATGCAGCAATTAATATTATGCGCCGCATCCTCCAGTCGAAAGGAGCCGAGATCATCCACCTGGGTCATAACCGGTCGGTGGCCGAGATCGTAGAATGCGCCATCGAGGAGGACGTACAGGGCATTGCCATTACGTCCTACCAGGGCGGCCACCTGGAGTTCTTCAAATACATGAAGGATCTGCTGGACGAGAATGGGTGTGGACATATCAAGCTGTTTGGCGGCGGAGGCGGGACTATCCTGCCCCGCGAGATCGAGGAGCTGCACCAGTACGGGATCACCAGGATCTATTCCCCCGATGACGGCCGCAAGATGGGGCTGGAGGGGATGATCGAAGACGTTATCCGGCAGTGTGATTTTCCGCTGAACGGGAATCCGGGCAATTTTAAAGGGGAGATGAAATTGGGGGAGTGGAAGGATATAAGGAAGATCGCGCGTGCGATCTCGAATGCGGAGAATGGGAATGGCGGTGGCGCGGCCGGGGGGGCCGCGGCTGGCGGGGCGGCAGCAACGGGCGTTGCGGCGGCTGGCGGGTCTGACACCGCCGGTACAACTATCCCCGTCGTGGGCATTACCGGCACCGGCGGGGCGGGTAAATCCTCCGTGACCGACGAGCTCGTTCGTCGTTATCTCAACAGTTTTACAGACAAGACACTGGCAGTTATATCGGTCGACCCGTCGAAGAAGCGCACCGGCGGCGCCCTCCTGGGCGACCGTATCCGGATGAACGCCATCTCCAGCCCCCGCGCCTATATGCGCAGCCTGGCCACCCGCGAGAGCGACAGGGCCCTCAGCGCGCACGTGCAGGAAGCTATCGACATCTGCAAAGAGGCTGGCTATGACCTCGTTATCCTCGAGTCCGCAGGCGTAGGTCAGAGCGACGCCTCCATCCTCGACCACGCGGATATCAGCATCTACGTCATGACACCGGAATACGGTGCGGCCTCCCAGCTCGAAAAGATCAATATGCTGGACTATGCCGACCTGGTCGTGCTCAATAAATTCGACAAAGCCGGCGCGCTCGACGCCCTCCACGATATTCGTAAACAATACAAACGTAACCACGGCCTGTGGAATGCCAGGGATGGAGACCTGCCCGTCGTCGGCACTATTGCCGCCCAGTTCAACGATACGGGAGTCAACGAGCTGTTCGAGAAATTGGTGACTATCATCGACAAAAAGACCGGTGTCCGTTATGGCGAGCTGGCGATGCACGCCCATATAAAGGATACCGTCACGCGCTCGCAGATCATGCCACCGGCACGAATACGCTACTTGTCGGAGATCACCGCGGCCGTCCGGGAATACAACCGCAATGCGGAGGCGCAGTCGGCTATCGCTACTCGACTCTATCAGCTGGACGGCGTGCTCAACGACCTTCCCGGAGACTCGCCCGCAAGACCGGCGCTGGAACAGCAGAAGAAACAGCTGGAGCATCAGCTGTTCCCGCTGTGCAAAAAGCTGATCGAAGAATGGCCCGCGACAAAACAGCTGTATCAGCAGGAGTCTTTTGGCTATGACGTACGCGGCAAAGAGATCCGCCAGCCGCTGTTCAGCCAATCGCTGTCCGGGACGAATATCCCCCGCATCAGCATACCCCGTTACAAAGACTGGGGAGACGTGCTGCGCTGGCGGCTGCAGGAGAATTTCCCCGGAAAATATCCCTATACGGCCGGTGTTTTCCCCCTGAAAAGGGCGGAGGAAGATCCTACGCGCATGTTCGCGGGAGAAGGCGGGCCCGAACGAACGAACAAGCGATTCCACTATGTATCGTCCGGACAGCCTGCCAAACGGCTGAGCACCGCTTTTGACTCGGTGACGCTCTATGGCGAGGACCCCGACAACCGACCCGATATCTATGGCAAGATCGGCAATGCCGGCGTGAGCATCGCGACTGTAGACGACGCCAAGAAACTATACAGCGGCTTTGACCTCTGCGACCCGCGGACATCGGTGAGCATGACGATCAACGGGCCTGCGCCGATCCTGCTTGCATTTTTTATGAATGCAGCGATTGATCAGCAGTGTGAGAAGTGGATGGCCGCCAACGGAGCCGGCGCCGTCAACAGGGAGACCGCCGCCACGACCGGCGGGATCCGACCAGTTTACAACAACCCCTCTTTCCCCGGAGCCCTCCCCGATGGCAACGATGGCCTCGGCCTCGCCCTCCTCGGCCTCAGCGGCGACCAGGTCCTGGCCAGCGACGTTTATGAAAAGATAAAGGCCCACACCCTCTCCCAGGTGAGAGGTACAGTACAGGCCGACATACTGAAAGAAGACCAGGCCCAGAACACCTGTATCTTCAGCACCGAGTTCGCGCTGCGGCTGATGGGCGATGTTCAGGAATATTTTATAAAGAACGAGGTACGCAATTTCTACAGCGTATCGATCAGCGGCTATCATATCGCCGAAGCCGGCGCCAACCCCATCACCCAGCTGGCCTTCACCCTGGCTAACGGCTTCACCTATGTCGAGTACTACCTGAGCCGCGGCATGGCCATCGATGATTTCGCGCCCAATCTCTCTTTCTTCTTCAGCAACGGCATGGACCCGGAATACAGCGTCATCGGCCGCGTCGCCCGCCGCATCTGGGCCAAAACGATCAAGCACGTCTATAAAGGCAACAGCCGTTCGCAAAAACTGAAATACCATATCCAGACCAGCGGTCGCAGCCTGCACGCGCAGGAGATAGACTTCAACGATATCCGCACCACCCTGCAGGCCCTTTACGCGATCTACGACAACTGCAACTCCCTGCACACGAATGCATACGACGAGGCAATAACTACACCGACGGAGGAGAGCGTTCGCCGGGCGATGGCCATCCAGCTGATCATCAACCGCGAGCTGGGCAGCGCAAAGACCGAGAACTTCATCCAGGGCAGCTTCGCCATAGAAGAGCTCACCGACCTGGTGGAAGAGGCCGTGCTCACCGAGTTCGACCGGCTGACCGAACGCGGCGGCGTGCTGGGAGCGATGGAAAGAATGTACCAGCGCAACAAGATACAGGAAGAAAGCCTGTACTATGAAGGTCTTAAGCACAGCGGCGAGCTGCCGATCGTAGGCGTCAATACCTTCCTCGACAGGAAAGGGTCTCCTACCGTGCTGCCCGGCGAGGTCATCCGGTCCACCACCGAGGAAAAAGACCAGCAGATTGCCAACCTCACGGCCTTCCGGCAACGAAATGCCGGCAGCAGCGCCCGGCGCCTGCAGCAGCTAAAGGAAGTAGCCATCAGCAACGGCAATCTGTTCGAAGAGCTGATGCAGACAGTGAAATATTGTACCCTGGGAGAAATAACCAACGCTTTATACGAAGTTGGCGGTCAGTACCGGCGCAACATGTAAATTTGTATATGCCAGTCCAGATCGCATTCAAACAAGAGCCAGGAAGTTTACAAAAGACTATCACCCTCCTCGCTGCCGACATCGGTGGCACAAAGACGAACATCGCCCTCTACCGGGCCGAGGCTAACGGCCTCACCTGCCTGCAGGAGAAAAGATACCCTTCCAAAGACCATAGCTCCTTTATTGAGATCGTCCGCGACTTTACAAACATCATTGGAGGCAAACTGCCCGAACGCATCGCGGCAGCTGTGGCGGGTCCCGTTGTTGACGGGAAAAGCAAGCTCACCAATCTGCCCTGGGTGCTGGACAGCGAGGCGATGGGCAAAGAGCTGGGTGTTCCCGTCCGGTTCATCAACGATCTGGAAGCGACGGCTTACGGTACGGCGGGACTCGGCAAGGACGAAATGGTGACACTGGCTACCGGCGACGCGAATGCAAAAGGGAATATAGCGATCATCGCACCCGGCACCGGACTCGGCGAAGCAGGTCTCTACTGGGACGGTCAGCACTACCATCCCTTTGCCACGGAAGGCGGGCATAGCGACTTCGCGCCGCGGACAAAGACGGACGTAGAATTGTTCTGGTATCTGCAACAACAATACGGGCATGTCAGCTGGGAGCGGGTAGTATCTGGCATGGGTATACGTAATATCTTTCACTTTCTGACCGAAGGCCGCCGCGAGGCAATTCCGGAATGGCTGTCTCAGCGGCTGAAAGACGGCGACGCCGCTGCTATCATCAGCGAAGCCGCCATAAAACACGAAGACCTGGTCTGCGCCGAGACGATGGAACTCTTTGTCCGCTATCTGGCGACAGAGGCGTCCAGCCTCGTTCTCAAGCTGATGGCTACCGGCGGTCTCTTCATCGCCGGGGGCATCCCACCCAAAATACTTCCTTTGCTGCAGTCTGATAGCTGGGAAGGGAATTTCGACAACAACGGCCGGATGCACGATCTCTCCGATAGGGTGCCCATACACGTTGTACTCAACGATAAAATGGCTTTACAGGGCGCAGCCTGGTATGGCGCATACAATATGTGATCAAAAATTAATTAGGGTCGTATCAAAAAATTACTACCTTTAGAACGCTTACTCACACCCCTTAAGTTCAATCTCTCACAAGGCCAGATTAGTACATCCAACCAAATCGATCCAAGTCCGTTCTATTAATTTCGACCAATTCGGGACTCTTCGTTAGTAGCCAGCTAGCCTGTACGCAATTTCCGTCTCCAAACTTTTTTTCGGGCCCACGCCCGAAGAGGGAACTATTATTTTTTAATTTCTAAAACCTTCAAACAAATGGATGCATTTCTTGCCTGTATTTTATTATGGCCGGTCAATTTCGCGCCTAACGGATGGGCTTTCTGCATGGGGCAGATACTGTCCATCTCCCAGAACGCTGCCCTTTTCTCCCTTCTCGGCACTACCTATGGTGGCAACGGAACCTCCACTTTCCAGCTGCCCGACTTCCGGGGCCGGGTTCCGGTAGGCACCGGACAGGGATTGGGCCTTTCTCTCTACGACCTCGGCCAGGTCGGCGGCACGGAGACCGTATCGATCCTTACCAGCAATATGCCCGCCCATGCGCATACATTTACTGTCAGCGCCAACAGCACGAATGCGACGGACAGCACGCCCAAAGCCGGGTACTCGCTGGCCGCTCCTTATGACAACGTGAACGCCAGTCCCATCGGGGGCTATGTCAATGCCGCTCCCGATACGCAGCTGAACATCGGGACGGGCGTCACCAGCTCAGTCGGCAACAACATCCCCATTTCCATTACACAACCCTATCTCAGCGTAAACTATATCATCGCCCTTACGGGTATTTTCCCTTCCCGCGGATGATCCCGGCGCAACGGTATGGATAGAATAAAAAAGCTAAAAATAGGCTGGCTGATCCCTTATTCAGGAATTTTCAAAGAGCTTCGGAAAGACCTGCAGCAGGGATTGGACACCGCTTTCAAAAAGGAAGGGGCCGGCGTAAACATCGAATCATTTTCGGAATTTATCCAGTCGGGATCCATAAAGGTCACGGAAGACTCGTTGAAAAAGCTGCTGCATTACAACCAGGTCGACCTGGTCATGGGCGTCGTCGGTTCAAAGACGGCAACGGCCATCATTCCCTTGCTCGAAAACCACCGGACGCCGGCCCTTCTCTTAAATCTCGGAGCAGACTTGCCCAACCGGCAGCTGAGTTCGGACTATTTTTTTTACAACAGCCTTCACCTCTGGAAAAGCCAGTGGGCGATCGGCAAATGGATGCAGCATATCTATAAAGGGGAGCCGTCGATCAACCTTTCGGTCTACGAAAGCGGGTACGCACTCCAGGAATCTTTCCGGATAGGCACTTCTGCCTCCGGTGCGACTACTCTTAAGGTCAACCTCGTCCGGAATATCAGCGGCCCGCCGGATACCATGCCACTGATCCGATATATACAGGATCAAAGATCTCCTCATATTCACGTGCTGCTGTCGGGAAAAGAAGGAGAGCAGTTCCTGCAGCTGTATCAGCAGCATATCGGCCCCAACAGCACCGGAATAAGCGTCAACCCTTTTATGGTGGAGGACGACTTCGAGGTCAGCCTGCCCCCCGGTCTCGAGCTCTTCAACGCCACCACCTGGACCCGCAGCCTCAACACACCCGACAATAATACCTTTATCCGCGCCTACACGGCCGACTGGGACGAACCACCCAATGTCTTTTCGCTGCTCGCATATGAGGCGGGACTTGTCCTGGCCACCGCGCTGGCAGGAAATAACCAGAAGATCAGCAAAGCATCTCTGACTGCAGCCCTCAGCCAGACTCACGCTGTAGGGCCCCGCGGCGTAGTTTCTGTATCGACACGTCCGCTGCGGACCACTCTGCCGGTCTATATCCGTAAACCCTTACCGTCTTCTCATACAGGAAGACCGGAAAACGCCATTATCACAACCTCCTCCGGAATTGAATGGGATGACCCGGTACTGCTAGCAGAAAAGGCGCTCATCACCGGATGGCAAAATCCTTATTTATGCGTTTAATTCTATTCTCTCTTTTGCTGCTGGCCTTCGAACAGCTGGCCGCCACAGGCCCAGTGATCGGCACTACTACTTTCAATAATAATTTTTCAGGAACAGCCAATCTCCTTCCTTCCCAAGCTTCACCAGGCACCGTCACCGACGTCGGCAACACTTCCGAAACGACGGGTATCCTCGCCTCCGGCTGGGACTTTACCATCACCGTCCCGGGCGCCAACGTGTCTATGTCCGCCTCTGCGGCAGGTGCCAACCCCACTGGAGCCAGCGACTACTGTATCCGGATGAACAGCCTCACCGCCGGTGTCACTGTACAAACCACCGCCGTCAAATCCAACAACGGCTCTGCCTTCAGCCTCCAGTCGGTATTTCTTAAGCTTAACATAACCGTCGGAGCCCCGGCGGACATGACCATCACGGGCTATCGTTCGGGCTCGGCCGTGACAGGAGCGACATTGACGGTCAGTGGGATTGCAACGGCCACCTGGACCCAGTTCGACGTCAGCGCAATCAGCGCCTTCCATAACGTCGACGAATTTCGTTTCACACAGGCCGTCTCGACCACCGCAACGGTCAGCTTCGAGGTCGTCGACCAGATCACCATCGCCTCTCCGGTGAACCTGCCCCTTACCCTCATCGACTTCAGCGCACTCCATAGCAACAGCAACGCACTGCTCCAATGGACGACCGCTACCGAACAAAACACCTTCGATTTCGAGATACAGCGCAGCGACAAGAACTCCGGCTTTGCCACCATCGGCCGCCTGCCCGCCGCCGGCCAGAGCGAAGGGATACGCCAGTACAGCTATACCGACGTCCTGCCTGCCGCTGGAGCCCCGGCCTACTTCTACCGTCTAAAAATGGTTGACCTGGATGGCGCCTTTACCTATAGCCCGGTTTTGAAATTCAACACTACCGGCCCGGGCGCCGCCCTTTCCGCGTGGCCCAATCCTTTCCAGCAGCAGCTGACCGTCACGATGGAGGCTGAGGCTGCTGAAAGATCCCGGCTTACCATTCGCGACCTCAGCGGAAAATTATTGATCGGGCAGGACCTGCCGTTACAAAAGGGCACCAACAGCGTCCCGCTTTCTTCGCTGAGCCGGCTGGCAAAGGGGGTCTATCTTTTGACCATTACTACTTCGCGCGGGCAGCAGACTTTGCGGGTTTTGAAGAACGAATAGATCGTTTTGCCGCGGACGGCAGCCGGTACAACTTCTGACAAATCTCACAATAAAAGGCCCGCCTCCGGGCCTTTCCCATATGCTTCACCCTTACCAGGGGCACATGGTCCCTCGGGCATTCTGTCTTCGTATGCGCGAGCCAGTGGGCCCTTAGCACAAACGCCTTCTTCCATTTCAAAAAATCAAAAGTATAGTTGCGAGCCTCCCGGATCATTTCCGTCAGCTTGCGCGTCGGCAGCGCCCCGACCTGGCTCTCCGGATGAACCCTGATCCGGAACAACACTTCGTTCTTGATGATATTTCCCACTCCCGCGAATATCTCCTGGTCGAGCAGGGCATCGCAGACCAGCGCTTCCGGCATGGCCTTTAGCTTCTTTCTCGCCTTTTTCGGGTCCCAGGCGTCATTCATCACATCAGCGCTCCAGTCGTATAGTTCGTCAAGTGGACTATCCAGCAGCCTCACCGAACAAGTGTAAAAGTAGAGGTCCCCATTTTCGAATTTCAGGTGCAGGCGGGGGTTGGGCTTTGTCTGCTCGTTGATGCTATAGGATCCAAAAAGCAGGAAATGGATGCGCACGGTCAGCCGGGGCAGGACGATCAAAAAATGCTTCCCCCAGCTGCGGAACGCGATGACCTTTTGTCCGGTCATGCCCTCCTTGTCCACTTTCGTGTTGCCTGTGGCAGACAAGATCTGCTTCCCGCAAAAGGCGGCAACCTGTTCTCTCAAAATAACTATAGAAGGACCCTCCGGCATACCTGCTAAACTGCAAAACCCACACCGTCAAAAGTTTTCTACACAGCGGGTAAAAGAATGGGAAGGAGGAGACCTAAAGAAAACCATTAGCGTGGATAAAGAGTGGTGCGATGTCATCGCATTGGGTTCCCGTCGTTGTATTTTTATCGCCTCTGAAATTGCAACTATTCTCTGAATTTACAACGGCTCTAAGGCACCCTGATTATGACCCAACCCACAAAAGAAAACATGGAAAAGGCGAAAGCCTTGCGCAAGCTCATGAAGAAATGGCTTACCACTCAAGGAACCCAAAAGAAAGCTGATCTTCTATTGGCAAAAAATCCGGAGATAAAGGTGAGGAAGCCCGCCGTCGCGCGGAAAGCTGCCGAACCTCTCGTCTTCCAGAAAAGCCGCTAGTCAGAACAACATCAGCTGTCGTCCCTTTACCTGGTCAATGGGAGGCTTTTCTCTGCCGAACACGGTCCGGCCCCCATACTTCCAGGAATCCTTTCTTTCTTTTTCGATATAGGCCTCCAGCCCTTCGCTGGCGGGCGTAAAATCTTTTTCCGCATGCTGAGCCAGGGCCGTTAACTTACGGACGGCATCGAGCTTGTCGGTCTGACCCAGCTTTGCCTTGTGTACTGCGGTCTGGAGGATCTCGATGGTCTCGTCGTATACAGCCGTAGGCACCGGAAAGGGATGTCCGTCCTTGCCCCCATGCGCAAAGGCAAAACGAGCCGGATCCCGGAAGCGGGAGGGGGTGCCATGGATGACCTCGCTGACCAGCGCCAGCGATTGTAAAGTCCTCGGTCCCACGCCTTCCAGAAGGACCAGCTCTTCAAAATCCTGCGGCTGCCGGTCGTGCGCCAGCCAGAGTACAGCCCCCAGGCGTCTCAGATCGACGTCTTCAGTCCTTACGTCATGATGCGCCGGCAGCACCAGCCGCTGGATGTCCTGCATCATCAGCTCGGGTTTTTCCTGCGTCAATGAAAGAACGCCTTTTTGCGCCGGCCCGGCTTCCCTGTCGGCGAGGTTGAGTATCGTCCCCTGATTGACGCCACAGACAGCAGTATGCGGCTCTTCGACGAAGGACCTGATATCGGCCGAATGCCAGTGATAGCGTCGGGCCATCGAGCTGCCACCACTCATCCCCTGCTGAATGACGGTCCACTGCCCTTCGTCGCTGAGGACAAAACAGTGCATATACAGCTGGAAGCCGTCCTGTACGACGGTATTGTCCACTTTTGCGCTCAGCTTGCTGCTACGCACCAGCTGCGCGGCGTCCAGACCCGTGCTCTCGCAGACTTTCACGATCTCCTGCGGCGCCTGCCGCGAATACTTTCCCTTCCCCCCGCAGATATAGATGCCAAGGTCTTTTGAATGCGGGTTGATGGCCTTCTTGAGGGCGCCCATGACGGAAGTGGTGATCCCGGAGGAATGCCAGTCCATCCCCATCACCGCCCCCAGGCTCTGGAACCAGAAAGGGTCGGCCAGCCGTCGGATCACCTCCTGCTTACCATATTCGGCCAATAGCACCTCCGTCACGGCGAGCCCCAGCCGGGCCATCCGCTCGGCCAGCCATTGGGGAACATAACCATAATGCAAGGGAAGATCAGCAGCACCGGAACGTTTCATACACCTCAATTTGTTTGCTAACAAAATTAGCCAAACTTTAGCAAATGCCACTATTTTTGGATAATAGTTTGGTCTATTATTTTATACCTTTGGATAGATGACAACTCAACTTGAGATATCGAAATTTCTGGCGCCTTGTCTGTACGTTCTTCAGAAAACAGGCAGGTTGAGTAAACATCATCTTAGCAAGGTTCTATATGTTGCGGATAAGCAGCACATTGCAAAATATGGCCGGACATTGACGGGAGAAATTTATATCGCCATGGAAAACGGACCTGTTCCCTCGCGGTTATACGATTTCATCAAGATTGTCCAGGGAAAATTCGATGGTGCTTATTTAGCAAAATATGCGAAATATCTGCCTGAGTTTCTTGGATTTCGTTCACCATATTTCGTTGTGGCAAAGCAACAACCAAATTTTGACTTTCTTTCACAAAGCGCAATTGAAGCGTTGGATCACGGTATCCAGACGGTCGGCGCTATGAGTTTTGGCCAGCGGACCAATTTTACGCATGATGCTGCATGGAAGTCAACTCATCTCAACCAAAAGATTCCCCTCATTCAAATAGCAAAGGCAGCTGGAGCAAATGATGCAATGATTGAATATATTAAAGCCACGACATAAAGATGGTTTCCGCGGACGATTTGAAAATAGGGACGGTAGTTGATATCCGCGATCCTTATTCTTTTGATGATAAACATAAATACAGTATCATCGTTGGTATATCGGAGGATAAATTTACTATTGCGACAGTTTTTATCAACTCTCTTATTAATCCAAATGCAATTAACTCCCCGGAACTCGTTGCTTTGCAATTTGGGATAAAACCATCGAACTATCCCTTTCTAAGAACCGATTCCTATGTTGATTGCTCTCAGATTATTGATCGAATTCAAATAACGCTACTGGATGAAATAAATGCTTCCGGGCGGCTCCTGGGACAAATAAATAAGCCGGATCTCAAGACAATCATCAATTTGATTGTAAATGCACCTTCAATTCAACCCTATTATTTAAAGCTCTGTAACATAAAGCCCATCTGAGTTCAGTTCCCTTTTTTACAAACATTTGACTCTCTGGCGTCGGCGCCAAATAATATCAGACAGTTCCTTTTCTTTTGATAAACGGCACGCCAAAACCTCCTAAAAAATTTATCTTGTTCTATACAAACTCTGATTATGAGACTTTATTCCCTGCTCCTCCTTTCCTTGGCTTTCGCCCTCGGCGCCGTTGGCCAGGAGAACCTTCCGACAGACTATCTTTCCAAATCGTGGCACGCCGGGAGAAGGGAGGCCCTGCGGGCCATCATGCCCGACAACTCCGTAGCCGTCATCTTCGCCTATCCCACCCGCACCTTCAGCAATGACGTCAGCTACCCTTATCACCCCAACCCCGACCTCTACTATTTTTCAGGATACAAGGAACCGCAGGCTGTCCTGCTGATCTTCAAGGAGCCGCAGAAGGCCATCGGCGGCGGAACCTATAAAGAGCTGTTCTTCGTCCAGCAACGCGATCCGCAGGCCGAACAATGGACCGGCCGCCGCCTGGGCGTGGAGAAAGTAAAGAGCGAGCTGGGCTTCGACAGCGTATACAACGGCAGCGCCTTCGCCGACTATCCGATCGATCTGTCGGGCTTCAGCAAGATCCTCTGCTCTGGTCTGCCCGACGACGTGCACGATGACAACAGCGACCCCGCCGATATCTACGATCTCGTACAGGCTTTTAAGAAGAAGGCCGCATTGCCGGAAAATTTCGACGCTTCCACTTACGAACTGCTGGCCTCTATCGCGGAAAGGGCCACACCGTCCAACCTTTCCCGTGCCAAACAATATTTCAACAGACGCATGGAGGCTACCCCCCGGATGCGGGACGACGTATGGGCAAAGGCCTTCTCGGCCGTAGAAGACTCTGCGGGGCTGGCCGACTTCCGCCGGAAATTCTCCACACTCAAATGGAACACTTATCTCTATGCCAAATTAGTGGGCTCTCTGAGAGAGATAAAGACACCCGAGGAAATGACGCTCATGCGCAAGACGGTCTCGATCTCCTGTATCGCGCACGCCGAAGTCATGAAGGCTATCCACCCGGGCATCTCGGAAGGAGAACTGCAGGGCCTCCAGGAATATATTCATAAAAAATTAGGCGCAGAATGGGTAGGCTATCCCTCGATCGTCGGCGGCGGCGCCAACGGCTGTATCCTTCACTACGAGGAGAACACCCGGCTCAATGTCGGCAACGATATGGTCCTGATGGACGTTGGGGCCGAGTACCACGGCTACTCCGCCGATGTCACGCGCACGGTTCCGTCTACAGGAAAATTCAACCCGCAGCAAAAGGCGGTCTATGACCTCGTCTACCAGGCACAGGAAGCCATCTTCCCGCTATGCCGCGAGGGAGTACCGTTCGACTCGCTGAACAAAAAAGCTACGGAAGTGCTCGCCGAAGGACTGATCCGCCTGGGGATCACAAAGGACAGATCCGAAGTCCGCCTATATTACCCCCATGGCTGCTCGCATTTCCTCGGCCTCGACGTCCACGACATGGGCAACTATGACCAGACGCTGAAGGAGAATATGGTGATCACCGTCGAACCCGGTATCTATATCCCAGCCGGCAGTCCCTGTGACAGGAAATGGTGGGATATCGGCGTCCGGATAGAAGACGATGTACGTGTCGGAAAAGAGAAATATGAGCTCCTCTCCTGGCAGGCGCCGCGCAAGTCCGAAGACGTGGAGAAGCAGAAGCTTCAGAAAAGCGCGGTCAGCGGCATGGTGCTGCCCGCGGTGGCGGGCGGGGCACGTTAGATGTGCGCGGTCGTCGTGTGCCGGCCTTCCTTTATTTCTTCGATCATCTTTTTATTAAAAGCCTCGAGGTCCTTCGGCGACCGGCTTGTGACCAGGCCGTTGTCGGTGACCACCTCCTTGTCTGCCCACAGTGCGCCGGCATTCCTGATATCGGTCTGCAGGGATGGATAAGAAGTCATGCTCCTGCCGTCGAGAAGTCCCGTCTCGATCAGCAGCTGCGGCCCGTGGCAGATAGCGGCCACCGGCTTGCCCGATTCCATGAACTGTTGCGCAAATTCCACAGCCTTGCTGTTCATCCGCAATTTATCGGGATTGAGCACTCCACCCGGCAGCATCAGGGCGTCATAGTCGTCTATATTTACGTCGTCCAGCTGCCGGTCGACATTCAGCTCGATAGACCAGTGATCCTTATCCCAGGCTTTTACTTTCCCTTTTTGCGGCGAAACGATCTCCACTTGCGCACCTGCCTCTTCCAGCGCCTTTTTGGGGCTGGTCAGCTCAACTTCCTCAAAACCATTCTCCGTCAGAATGGCTACCTTCTTTCCGGTTAGTGTTGCCATAAAATAGTTTTAGGGCATTCCCTCAAAAACAATACCCCGAAGCCGGCGCCCCACCCGGTAATTATTAACTATTTTTATATGAATGGGTGGATGAAGGCCTACTGTGGCCTCACCTTTGTAACACTTGGCGCACATAGGACCTGCTGGATTTGTATTACCTAAACCAGGAGCATATGTTTCTACGACTATCGGTGTTAGCGATCTTCGGCTTTGGATTACTTGCCATGACGGCGAAGGCTCAGGACAGCGCTACCCGCCAGCTGCCTACCCGCTGGGATCTGCAGACCTGCCTCGATTACGCCAAAAAGAACAATATCCAACTCAACAGCCTCCGGCTAACGGCAAGGACGGCCCAGCAGAACTACCTCTTATCGAAGGCGCAGCGCGAACCCAATCTCCAGGGCGGTGTCGGCCTTACCTATACACACAGCAAGAACGCCAATCCCGTCGTCGGCGGCTTCCAGACACAGTCCTCTTTCTCCAACAGTCTCAACCTCAGCAGCGGCGTGACGCTCTATAACGGAGGGTATATCGGCAACGATATCAAACAAAAGAACCTGGAGATCGAATCTGCCAACCTGAATATCCTGCAGACAGAGAACGATATTACGCTCTCTATCACCCAGGCCTACCTGAATATACTGCTGGCCAAGGAGAATGTCGTCTATGTACAGGACCTGGTCAACACGTCACTGGCGCAGGTCGATCAGGGCAGGAAACAATATGAGGCCGGCAGCATCGCCCGCAATGCCTATATCGAGCTGCAGGCGCAGATGGCGACAGACAAGTACAATTTAGTTACTGCACAGAGCGCGGTCCGAACCAATAAGATCACGCTCAAACAGCTGTTGCAGCTCTCGATCTCTGACTCTTTCGATATCGTCACGCCGGACACGGTGATGTCAAAAGAGGCCGTCCCTGCCCTGGACCAGGTAGTAGCAACGGCGTTGAGAGACCGCCCGGAAATAAAGAACGGACAGCTCGGCATAGAGGTCTCCCGCTATGACCTGCTGAAGGCAAGAGCCGCCTACCTCCCGATACTCACCGCCTCGGCCAGCCTGTCGAGCGGCTATTCCAACAACCAGCACGACGACTATTTCAAACAGCTGGACGACAATTTCTTTCAACAGGCAGGGCTTTCGCTGTCGATACCGATCTTCAACCGGCGGGTAGCAAAGACCAATGTAGAGAACGCAAAGATCGAGATCCAACAGTCGCAGTTGAATCTGAAGAACGTTCAGACGAATCTTGCGCTGGCGATAGAACAGGCGTATATCAACGTCGTCAACGCCCAGGGCCAGTACGACGCCGCCGTCGAAGGTCTGAGGGCCAACCAGGAGAGTTATCGCATCGCAGGTGAAGAGCTCAAAGTGGGCGCGGCGAATATTGTCGAGTATCTGCAGCAGAAGACGCTGTACACCCAGGCCTTCCAGGTGTATATCCAGGCTAAATACAACGCCGCGCTGAGCATCCGGATCTATGATTTCTACATGGGAATAGCAGTCAAACTATAAATGTCCTTCGTATGCCCAAACTGAGAGTCGTCATCATCATCATCGTGGTTCTTCTTGCGGGAACCGCCTTCTGGTATTTCCGGTACAGAAAGGAGGAAAAGCCGCTGGTCCTGCAGACCGAACAACCCCACTACGGCTATATCTCCAAAAGCGTGACGGCGACCGGCACGGTCCAGCCAGTCGATACGGTGGCGGTAGGCTCGCAGGTATCGGGTACGATCAGGAATATCTATACGGACTTCAATGCAAAAGTTCGAAAAGGGCAGCTGCTCGCCGAGCTGGACAAGTCCCTCTTCGAGGCGCAGGCCAATCAGTACAGGGCCAATCTCGAGGTCGCCAAGGCTTCGCTGGTCTACCAGAAAAGCACCTTCGACAGACAGACACTGCTATACAATACCGGAGCCATCAGCAAGGCCGACTTCGAAAATTCCCAGAACCAGTATCTTGGCGCCAAGGCCAACGTCATGAGCGTTCAGGCCCAGCTGGACGCCGCCTTAAAGAATCTTTCCTACGCCAGCATCTATTCCCCGGTCGACGGCGTCGTGATGACGCGCAATGTCAGCGTGGGGCAAACAGTAGCCGCGAGCTTCAATACACCGACCCTCTTCATCATCGCGAAGGATATCACCAAAATGCAGGTACAGGCGGCCGTTAGCGAAGCGGACATCGGCGACGTGCGGCAGGGACTTCGCGCTGCTTTCACCGTCGACGCCTATCCCGATATCTCCTTTAGCGGAACGGTCTACCAGATCAGGCTTGAGCCTGTCGTTTCCGCCAATGTGGTGACTTACTCCACGCTGATCACTGCTCCCAACCAGGACCTGAAGCTCAAACCGGGCATGACGGCGAACATCTTCATCTTTACCCGGGAGATCGACAGCGCGATGCTGATCTCGGCAAAGGCGCTCAAATTCAAGCCGGATTCGTCTATGACGAAACAATTCAGGATCGTGGCGGACACCAGTGCAGAGCGTGAGGTGCGGCGTGAAGTACGCCGGGCGTCGAATGCCGGCCCCACGGCCCCTCCCCGCCACCGGCACGACTCTACTGCCAGGCAGATCGATACCGCTCCCACCACGGGCACGCCCGCCTTTGTATGGGTCAGACACGGAGACAGCCTGGTAGAGAAAAAGGTTACGACGGGATTGAACAACGATACACAGGTACAGATACTCAGCGGGCTGGATAATGACGACGAGATCGTGGATGCGGCGGAGGTACAGACTAAGGCCGAGGCCAAGAGCGGTGCGGTCCGAAGCCCCTTCATGCCGGCCCGGCGCGGTGGCGGAGGTGGCGGCGGCGGCAGCCGATCAGGTGGCGGTGCTGGCCGATAAAATTGATATACATGAGCGATCATAAAATATTGGAATTAAAGGATATCAAACGGGAGTTCCGCATGGGCTCCGAGATCGTCAGGGCCTTGAAAGGGGTCAGCTTTGACGTGGCGGCCGGCGAGTTCGTCACCATCATGGGAAGCAGCGGCTCCGGCAAGACGACCCTTCTGAATACGCTTGGCTGCCTGGACAAACCCACCGAAGGCACCTATCTCCTGGACGGCGTGGATGTGAAGAAGCTGGGACGTAACGAGCTGGCCCGGCTCAGGAATCATAAGATAGGTTTTGTCTTCCAGGCCTACAATCTCCTGCCGCGCACCTCGGCGCTGGAGAATGTCGAGCTGCCGCTGCTGTATAACCCCGAGTTCAGCGCGAAAGAACGTAGGGAACGAGCGATAAAAGCGCTGGAATCGGTAAATTTGGGGGACCGCCTCGACCATACCCCCAACCAGCTATCCGGTGGCCAGCAACAACGCGTAGCCATCGCCCGCGCCCTGGTAAACGAACCGGTGATGATCCTCGCCGATGAGGCGACCGGTAACCTCGACTCCCGCACATCGTACAGCATCATGGCCCTTTTCCAGGAACTGAACTCCCGCGGAAAGACGATCGTCTTCGTGACGCATGAACCCGACATCGCCTCTTTTAGTAGCAGAACCATCATGTTGCGGGATGGTAAAGTAATGAAGGACAGTATCAATGAGAACAGGAAGTCTGCGAAGGACCTGTTGGCCGCTTTGCCGAAGACTGAGGACTACTAAATTTTTTTATTATGAGCCTTTTCAACCTCCTCCGGATCGCGTTGAAGGCCCTCCAAAGAAACAAGCTGAGGGCTTTTCTCACCATGCTGGGCATCATCATCGGCGTGGCATCGGTCATCGCCATGGTAGCCATCGGACAGGGTTCCAAGCAAAGCATCCAGCAGCAGCTGTCGGGAATGGGCTCGAACATGATCATCATCCGGCCCAACAGCAATATATCCGCCGGCGCGCGTCTCGACGCCACCTCGGTGCAGACCCTCACCCTCGACGACGTAAAAGCGTTGCAGAAACAGGCTACTCACCTCAGCGCCGTCACCCCGCTGGCCAGCGCCAAGGGACAGGCGATCTACGGCAACAACAACTGGCCGACCACTATCCAGGGCGTCAACCCCAACTATCTCGACGTCATCCGCCAGTGGCCCCTCAAGGACGGCATCTCCTTTACCGACCGCGACGTACAGTCCCAGAACAAGGTCTGTCTGCTCGGCCAGACCGTTATCAGCAACCTCTTCCCCAACGGCGAGAGCCCCGTCGGGAAATATATCCGTTTCGGCAAGGTACCGCTTCTGGTCATCGGCACCCTCACGTCCAAGGGCGAAAGCGCCTTTGGCCAGGACCAGGACGATGTCATACTCGCGCCCTTCACCACGGTACAACGGCGCATCCTCTCGACGATCTACCTCCAGAATATCTATGCCTCCGCTACAGACGAGAAATCCACCACGGCGGCCACCGACGAGATATCCGATATCCTCCGAACATCCCACCGCCTCAAATCCACCGATGAAGACGATTTCGCCGTCCGGACCATGCAGGAGCTGATCAATACCTTCAGCTCGACCAGCCAGCTGCTGACCATTCTTCTGGCCGTGATCTCCGGCATATCCCTGCTGGTTGGCGGCATCGGCATCATGAATATCATGTACGTTTCCGTCACCGAACGCACGAAGGAAATAGGGCTCCGCATGTCGATCGGCGCACGTGGCGTCGATATTCTTTTGCAGTTCCTGACGGAGGCCATCCTCATCAGTATCACCGGCGGGATTATCGGGGTTATATTGGGCATTACCTCCGCCCGGCTGGTGACCCTCTTCCTCTCCTGGCCGACCCTGGTGACGGAGTATTCGATCCTTTTGTCCTTCCTGGTGTGTTTTATTACGGGGGTGTTCTTTGGGTATTACCCGGCGCAGAAGGCGTCGCGGCTGGACCCGATAGAGGCGCTGCGGTATGAGTGATTTAAAATATGCTATCTTTGTCTCCCCATGAACAGAAAAGAAGAGATCCTACAGGATGTCGTCATAAAATTCGCCGGGGACTCCGGCGATGGCATGCAGCTTACCGGCAGCCAGTTTACCAACAATACCGCCTTGCTGGGCATCGACCTGGCTACTTTTCCGGACTTTCCAGCCGAGATACGGGCCCCGCAGGGGACCCTGCCGGGTGTCAGCGGATACCAGCTGCGGTTCTCCAGTGACAAGGTATATACCCCTGGAGATGAATGTGATGTACTGGTAGCAATGAACGCCGCGGCCCTCCGGGCCAACCTCAAAGGATTGAAGAAAGGCGGAAAGATCATTGCCAATACCGAAGGGTTCGACGCCAAGAATCTCCGGCTGGCCAACTACCCCGACGGGACCAACCCGCTGGAGGACAATTCCCTGGAAAGCTATTCTGTTATCCGGATAGACGTGACGAAAATGACCCGCGAGGCGCTGAAGGATATCACCATGGGCACAAAGGAGAAGGACAGGGCCAAGAACATGTTCGTACTCGGTTTTCTCTATTGGATGTACAACCGGGACATGGAGAATACCATCAAGTTCCTGAAAGACAAGTTTGGCAAGAAGCCTGAGATACTCGAGAGCAATATCAGGGCTCTTCAGGCGGGCTTCAATTTTGGGGATACTACGGAGACCTTTACGACCACCTACAGGGTGGAGAAGGCAAAGATGACGCCGGGCGTCTATCGCAGCATCATGGGCAACCAGGCGCTGGCTTATGGACTGGTCGCCGCCTCGCAGAAGAGCGGTCTTCCGCTGTTCCTCGGTACTTATCCCATTACGCCGGCCTCCGACGTCCTGCACGAGCTGAGCCGGCACAAGGCGTTTGGGGTCCGGACCTTTCAGGCAGAAGACGAGATCGCCGGCGTCACCGCGGCCATCGGCGCTGCCTATGGCGGCTCTCTCGGCGTGACGACGACTTCGGGTCCGGGTATGGCCCTGAAGTCCGAAGCGATGGGTCTCGCGGTTATGCTCGAGATACCGCTGCTCATCTGCGATATCCAGCGCGGCGGCCCCTCCACCGGTCTCCCGACAAAAACTGAGCAGAGCGATCTCCTCCAGGCCTACTACGGACGCAACGGAGAATGCCCCATGCCAGTCGTCGCCGCCTCCACACCCAGCGACTGTTTCGACGCGGTCTATGAGGCCGTCCGCATAGCAGTGCAGCACATGACACCCGTGATCTTTCTGAGCGACGGATATATCGCCAACGGCGCAGAACCCTGGAAATTCCCTAAGAGCGCAGACCTGCAGCCGATCGAAGTAAAATTCAAGACACAGCTGGGTCCCGACGAGGAAAAATTCCAGCCCTATCTCCGCGATGAAAAGCTCGTCCGCCCCTGGGCCATACCCGGCACTCCCGGACTGGAACACCGCATCGGCGGACTGGAAAAACAGAACGTCACCGGCAATGTGAGCTATGACCCGGAGAACCACCAGACCATGGTGAAGATCCGCGAGGAGAAAGTAGCCCGCATAGCAGACCATATCCCTCCCCAACACCTCGACAGCGGCCCCGAAAGAGGCGATCTGCTGGTACTGGGATGGGGTAGCACCTTCGGCGCGATCAAAAGCGCCGCAGCCGAGCTTCAACGCGAAGGCTATGCCGTTGCGCACGCCCATCTCCGCCATCTGCGCCCCTTCCCGGCCAACCTGGGAGAGATACTCCATAACTTCAAACAGGTGCTGATCCCCGAGATCAACAACGGCCAGCTGATCAAGATCATCCGCGACCAGTTCCTGATCGACGCAAAAGGATACCATAAGGTCATGGGTGTACCGATCACCAAGACTGAGCTGGTGACCAAAATGAAGGAGCTGCTGGGACCGGCGAAATAGCGCGCGGTGTGGCCGCGGCCGGAGAAAGCGCTTCCCCTTAAAATAACGGATTATATCCCACCTCCTGTGGTGTGACCAGCGCCGCATGCAGCGGAGCGCTGAGCTTTTCGATATCGGCCGCCACCTTCACGATGAAGTTGAACTGATCGGCTATCGGCTTGAACTCGGACAGCTGCTTCCTCGTATCAGTCACGGCTGGTGTAGTGACCGTGGCGAGCTCTGTCTTGCGCTGTTGCAACAGCCTGTTCAGCTTATCATTGAGCACACGCAGCTCTTCCTTCGCCACCGCCGGCGCCGACGGCAATGCCTGATCCTTCAGCACCGCCGCCGCACAGCGCAGCTTGAGAACAATATCATTGACCAGCGGCTCATAGGCCGGATCCGCAAACTTCGCGGCAAGCGGATCGACATAGTAGGCCAGCGTCGCCGTATGCGAAGTAAGCATGTGATTGGAGACGACGAACTGGTGCATGTCGGTGATCCGTTTTTGCTGACGCCGGGGCTCGGAGAGCATCCGGCCGAAGGCATCCGAAAGGTTCGCCAGCGCCACGAAGGCTTTCTTCCGCGAGAGCTTGTATTGATGTACGGTCGCAGGCCGGCCCAGGAACGCACCCGCGACATCCCGGAAATAGTCGATATTGGCTTCGATGGCCGCGGTCATATAGTCCGTTATCCGCTCGTGCTCCCAGGAAGGAATGATCAGGATATTCGCGAGAAAGGAAATGACCGAGCCGATAACGGTATCGATGACCCTGTCCGAAAGAATGCTGCGAAAATCGGTCGGATAGAGCAAATGGAAGAGCAGCAGCACATAGGGCGTCGTGAACGTCACCGCGGCCAGGTAATTGGTCCGGAGGAAGACATAGGTGCCGATCATGAAGAGGATCATCAGCACAAAGAGGACGCGCGGGTCTTTTATAAAATACAGGATCACGAGCCCTACCAGCCCGCCGCCCAAAGTCCCCATCAGGCGCTCGAAATTACGCTTCTTGGTAAGACTATAGACCGGTTTTAGTATGACGATGATCGTTAGCAGTATCCAGTAGCCGTGCCCGAAAGGAAGGAAGCCGGAGATGATATATCCCGTGATCGTCGCGATGCTGACGCGCAGCGAATGCCTGAACATATTGGACTTGATGGTCAGGTTCTCGAGCAGCAGCTTGGGATCGGTATCCTGGTGAGAGACGAATGCCTCGAAGTCGACCTCCGAGTTGAAGTTCCTGCTCAGCTGGAGGTCAAAAGTGGTATATCCGTGTAAGGTGTGCAGCCTGTCGCTGATGTCCTGGATGCTGTCGAGTATATTCTTCAGCCCGATAAAACCCTCTACGTTCTCTGCGGTCCGGTGCGCGTCCCTGTAGCTGTTCAGTTTCTCCCTCACCTGCCGGATGCGTGCTGCGAGGTCTCCGCTCTCTTCCGAAGGCTTGCCGCTCATTAGCGCTACGCCGATCTCGTCAAGCTCATCGGCCAGACCGAGTATCAGCTGGTGGCATTCCTCCATCAGCCCGCTGCCGTCAAAAATGCGGTGCAGCAGCTGGTAGTCCTGCTGAGAGGTCATGATCCGTTCGAAAAGATCGATTATGTCAAGAAATATCATGACCAATACGCGGCCCGTATGGGTAGATTCCTGTACGACATTGCGACTCTTGAACAACAGCTCCCGGACGAGGTCCTGCTTCTCATGATTGGACACCTGGCTCTCTACCAGCTGCCGGTAGCCTTTCTCATAGTCGATGTCCGGCGAATAAAAGGACGCCTTTATCCGCAGATATCCCGCGGTAGACTGGATCGCCTCACCCAGCACCTGCCGCACCAGCTTGTACGGCCTGAAACTATACAACGCAAGGCTCAGCACCGTATACCACACACCCCCCGCCAGGACATAGGCCGCATTGATGATCACGTCCAGCCCGTGGCGCTGCCGGTCGATGTTCAACACCATGACCAGCAAGGCATTGATACCGATAGAGCTGGCCCTGGCGCCATAGATGCTCATGAAGGAAAAGATAAAACAGAAGAGGAATACCAGAATGCCGGTCATCAATTCCGACCCCGATGCCCAGCCCGTCAACAGCGTCACGAGGAAGATGATCAGCACGCAGGCGATCATCCCATTCCGGCGGTGATGAATAGGTCCGGGGTTATCTGTGTTGCCGACGCACATCGCGCCGATGGAGAGCACGACGCCGGCAGACAGATTGTGAAGCCAGCCAAGCAGGATGGAAGGTAGCAGAATGCCTGCGGTAATACGTATAGCGCCATTCAGATAGTGGCTGTTGATAAAACTCTTATATTGCCTGATATAATCCATGTAGCCTGCTCAATGATATTTTAATCCCTCAATTTTACAAACGAATTTTGTGGCTTCGAAAAAAAATGCTTTTTTCGAATAAGGTTTTTAAAGGCTGACCATCGAACCTTAAACGCCTATATCAAATGAGAATTCTTCTACCTTTGGTCCTATTGATCATCCTATCCTGTGAAAGCCTGGAGGCCCAGCAGGTAAAAGGTTTGGTCACGGACACTCAAGGGAAACCATTAGCGAATGCGTCGGTTGCCCTAAAGAAAAGTAAGGATTCTTCTGTAGTAAAGCTAAGCATTTCAGATAGTACCGGACAATATGAATTTTTGACCGTTATACCCGGAAATTATTTCATCTCCACTTCACATATCGGTTATAGCTCCAGAAACTCTACGACATTCGATGTATCGGAAGGCGTCGTCACCAGCACGCCGGCGATCGGTCTTATTCCCGAGGTCCGGGAGATGAGAACGGCCGTGGTAGCCAGCTCGCGTCCCCTTGTAGAAGTAAGGCCCGACAAGATCATCCTCAATGTAGAAGGGACCATCAATGCTATAGGAGAGGATGCGCTCGGGCTGCTGCGCAAGTCACCCGGCGTCACCGTGGACAAGGACAATAATCTTAGCCTCAGCGGGAAGAACGGAGTGCAGGTATATGTCGATGGCCGCCCCACCTATCTTTCCGGCTCATCCCTCGCCGACTATCTCAAGACCATGCAGTCCTCCTCGGTAGAGTCGATAGAGATCATCAGCAACCCGGGCGCAAAATATGACGCCGCGGGAAATGCGGGTATCGTCAATATCCGGCTGAAAAAGAACAAGGCCTTCGGCACCAATGCAACGCTGAGCGCGGGATACAATATCGGCGTGTACAGTAAATACAATGGCTCGCTATCGTTCAACCACCGCAACGAGCACGTCAATGTTTTTGGCGACTACACTTATAATCACTCCCTCAACGAGACCTACGCGACGATGTACAGGACCCAGCTGGACACCCAGTTCCTGCAGAACTCGGTATTGCTGGCCACCTATAATACTCACAACTACAAGCTGGGGCTGGACTATTTCATCGACAGGCAGAACACGCTCGGCTTTGTGGTTACCGGGGCCTTCGCCGGATTTGGTTTTCAGAGCACCAGCGCGACGCCCATCGTCTATATCCCCACCAACCAGACGGACAGGGTCCTGCATGCAGACAACCACACCGATGGCCGCAATGACAACGTGAACGTCAATGGCAGCTATCGGCTGGCCGACACCAGCGGCCACGAGCTGAATATAAACGCCGACTACGGGTATTACCGAATGCGAAGCGACCAGCTGCAGCCCAACAACTATTTCGACTCGACGGGCAAGCATCTCCTTTATAGCAACAATTACAACATTCTATCGCCAACGGATATCCATATTTATAGTTTCAGGCTGGACTATGAGCAGGACTTCCTGAAAGGGAAATTGGGCGTGGGGGAAAAGTCCTCCTATGTCACCACGGTGAACGATTTCCGGGAATACAACCTTGGTCAGACGAGGATACTGGACACGCAGAGCAGCAACAATTTCAACTATAAGGAGAACATCAACGCGCTGTATGCCACCTATACGCGGACCCTGAAAGGCTGGGTCCTGCAGGGCGGGCTGCGGGCGGAGAACACCAATGCAAAAGGCGTTTCAGATGACTCTACGTTCACCCGCCATTATACCGACCTGTTCCCGAGCGCGTCCATCAACTGGAACCGGAACCCCGCGAGTCAATGGACCCTCAACTATAGCCGGAGGATCGACCGCCCGGCCTACCAGGACCTGAACCCGTTCGAGTTCAAGCTGGATGACTACACCTTCTCAAAGGGGAACACCTTGCTGAGGCCGCAGTATACACATAGCGCCGGGCTAACCTATATGTATAACTACAAGCTGACGGCCACGCTGAACTACAGCCATATCAGGGACCTGTCGACGACGCTGGTAGATACGACCCAGCAGTCGAAGGCCATCGTGTATAAAAAGAATCTTGCCACCCAGGATATCGCCAGCCTGAACATCAGCTATCCCTTCCAGTACAAGTGGTACTCTGCCTTTTTCAATATCAACGGCTCTTATTCCGTCAACAAGGCCGACTTCGGCGCGGGGCGGGTCATCAATCTGAACGTGTTCAACACGACCATCTACAGTCAGCATAGTTTCATGCTGGGTAAGGGCTGGACGGGTCAGCTTACCGAGTACTATGTCTCTCCCAATATCTGGCAGGCTACTCTCGAGGCCCGGTCGATGTGGAGCCTGGACGCCGGTCTTCAGAAGACCCTGCTGAAGGGGAACGCGACGCTCAAGGCCTCCGTCACGGATATCTTCAAGACCCTGCACTGGACGGCCACGAGTAATTTCGCCGGCCAGTATATCCGGACCACCGGCGGGTACGAGAGCCGCCAGCTCAAGCTCTATTTCACCTGGCGGCTGGGTAACAAACAGGTGAAGGCCGCCCGCAAGCACCAGCTGGGGGCAGAAGAGGAGAACCGGCGTGTCGGCGGATCAGGCGGAGGAAGTGTGACGCCCTGACCAGTTACCCGCGTACTAACCCCCTCTGGTTGCGTGTTTTGCATTATCTTTACCGGCCATGCAATCCATTATTGACAGTATCAGGGCGCTATTCGCATCCTATAATAACACAGAGATTACGTCGATCGACAAGCTGCCCCAGTCAGGCAGCAACCGTATCTATTTCCGTATCCATACCGCCGGTGCCTCGTATATCGCGACCTATAATGACAACATACGCGAGAATCGCACCTTCTTCTATTACAGCCGTCATTTCCGCGGGGCGGGTAGTCCCGTTCCCGAGGTATTAGCTATCAATGAAGAAGAGACGATCTATCTGCAGACGGACTTTGGGGACGTGTCCCTACTGAACGAATTGGAGAAACAGGGACATAACAATGTCGTATATGCACTCTTCCGGCAGAGCCTCGAAGAGCTGGCGCGTCTGCAGATACTGGGCGACAACGAGCTGGACTATAACTGGGCCATCACCAGCAGGGAATTTGGCAAGCAGGCGATCCTCAGCGATCTGCTCTATTTCAAATATTATTTCCTCGATACCCTTCAGATCCCCTATGACAAGGAGAGGCTGATCGACGATTTCGAAGCGCTGAGCACCTATCTGACCCATGTGGACCACAAATATTTCATGTTCCGCGACTTCCAGAGCCGCAACATCATGATCCGCGACGGCAAGGTCAACTTCATCGACTACCAGGGTGGGATGAAGGGCGCTCTGCAATACGACGTCGCATCTCTCTTGTGGCAGGCGAAGGCCGAGCTCTCTATCGAATGGAAGGACAGCCTGCTGGAATATTATCTCGACAAGGTGGAGACCATCCTTGATACGACGATCGACAGGAACCGATTCATCAGCCAGTACAACGGTTATGTCCTGATCCGTCTGCTGCAGGTGCTGGGCGCATATGGTTTTCGCGGGCTCTTCGAGCGGAAGGCGCATTTCCTGATCAGCATTCCCCTGGCGCTGCGCAACTTCAAGTGGTTCCTGAGCAACAAGCAGGTGGGCATCGTCCTGCCGGAATTCGAGCGGCTGCTGGGGCTGATGGTACAGGAAGAGGTCATCAACAGATTTGAGCCGGTACAGGCGGATGACAAGACACCGCTGGTCGTGCGCATCAATTCCTTCTCCTATCGTAAAAATATACCCGAAGACCCCAGTGGCAATGGCGGTGGCTTCGTCTTCGACTGCCGCGGCATCCTGAATCCCGGCCGTATCACGGAATTCAAGACCAAGACCGGCCGCGACAAGGAGGTAAAAGACTTCCTCGAGCAGCAGACCCGTATGCCCGAATATCTCAACAGTATTTACAATATCGTCGACATCTCCGTAGAAGACTATATCAAAAGAGGTTTTGAAAGCCTGTCGGTCAATTTTGGATGTACCGGCGGCCAGCACAGGAGCGTATATGCTGCAGACGCCCTGGCGAGACATTTACGGAACAAATTTCATGTGAAGATCGACCTGCATCATGTAGAGCAGGAAGCAAAAAACTGGGTCAACTGACGTGTACTATCTGATATTTTCATTGTTTTACCTCACTTCGCTGCTGCCGATGTGGTTCCTTTATGGCTTATCTGATGTGGTGGGGTTGCTGCTCTATGCCGTCATCCGTTATCGCCGGGAGGTGGTGATGACCAATTTGAGGATCGCTTTTCCGGAAAAGACCGACCGCGAGCGGGAGGCCATTGCAAAATCGTTTTATCGGAATTTCACCGATAGTTTTGTTGAGACGATCAAGCTTATTTCTGCGAGTCCGGAATTTTTGAAGGAACGTTTTGTCCTGGATAACCCCGAGGTCCTGGAGGAGTTTTTTGAAAAGGGTCAAAAAGTGCAGCTGCACATGGGACATCTTTTTAACTGGGAGATACCCGGTGTCGCCATGCCGCTCTGGACCCGGTATACTTTTATTGTTGTCTATATGCCGATAGAGAGCAAGGCCATCAACCGGTTGTATCTCTACCTGCGCGGTCGCCTCGGCACTGTCCTGCTGCCTGCGACCAATATGCAACGGGCCATCATTCCCTACCGGAACAAGCAATATATGCTGACCCTCGTGGCCGACCAGGTTCCTTCCGGACCGGAGCGTTCGTACTGGCTGAACTTCTTTGGGCAGCCTACGCCTTTTGTTAAGACGCCTGACCGGGGTGCGCGAATCGCCAATATCCCCGCGGTCTTTGTGCGGATATATAGGGCCAGCAGGGGTCATTACAGGGCCGAGCTGACGACTATTTCCGACCAGCCGGCAAGCCTGCCGGAAGGTGAGCTGACCCGCCGTTACCGGCAAATGCTCGAAGACGCCATTCGCCAGCAGCCGGCTTCGTACTTATGGAGTCATCGCAGATGGAAGAAGGCGTTTGACACGAGGCATGTACCACTTTGGATCGACAAGACCCCGGTGCCTGATCCGGCACCTGCGCCGGAAGCATAATCCGCCCACGTGCTTTTTGCGGCGCCCTGAACATAGGCATCTCTTCCACTAGAAGAATCCCATTAAAAATGTATACTGATTTATGGGGTTCCGGAAAATTGTAATACATTTACTATAACCCACAACATCTCGCATATCCGTCTCTTTTTGATCTGGCCCTGACAGCCGTACTCTTACTCTGATCGTCCCTGGTAGATTCATAACCCCAAACCTCATCTGAGATATGCTGATACCTACTAAACCTGGAGTTGTACTGGTCGACGACCACGTGCTGCTTCGCAACGGGCTTGCCGGATTGATCCGCAGTTTTGGTCAATACGAAGTGCTTTTCGAAGCTGGTGGAGGCAAGGACCTCATCAGACAGCTGAAAAATTACCGCCGCCCGGACGTCATCCTCTTAGACATCAATATGCCAGAAATGGACGGCTATGAGACAGCCTGCTGGCTCAAGCGTCACAATCCCGAGATAAAGGTCCTGGCACTCTCCATGTACGACACTGACAGCGCCATCGTGCGCATGCTGAAGAACGGCGCCAAGGGTTATATCCTCAAGGACATCGACCCGGGCGAGCTTAGGCTGGCACTGGAATCCATTATCGAAAAGGGCTACTATTATTCGGACCTCGTCACCGGAAAGCTGATTCATACGGTCAGCCATATGGACGAGCCGGAGCACCGCGTACATCACCTGATGTCGCTGAACGAACGCGAGCTGGAATTCATGAAGCTGGTGTGCACCGAGTGGACCTATAAGGAGATCGCCGACCGGATGTACCTGAGTCCCCGCACGATCGATGGCTACCGGGATGCCCTATTCGAAAAGCTGAACGTGAAGACCCGGGTCGGGCTCGCGATGTACGCCGTTCGTAATGGTATCGTGAACCTTGATACCATCGGGACGCTCGCGCGTGAGACACCGGTTGAGTCGATGCGGACCCGCAAGCCCAGTCTGGTGGGTCATCACGAGAAGTGACCGCGTCAGTTGAGTATACTTTTCTCTTTTACGGTCTCGATACCTTTCTGGTCTTTGATCTTTCCCCAGCCACCGGTAACGTTCCGCAGGTTGTGGATACCCTGCCGTTTGAGCAGCGAAGCAGCAATGACGCTGCGATAGCCGCCGCCGCAGTGTACATAGATATTGTAGGTCTCTTCCAGGTTGGCCATGTTGCCGGGGTCGGTCAGGTCCTGAAGAGGAATATTGATGGCGTCTTTTACGTGGCCGTCTGCGAACTCGGTCTCGCGTCTTACGTCGAGCACAACCAGGTTCTTGTCAAAAGGAATATCCATAGCGAGCTCGTCGGGTTCGACGTCGATGATCAAGTCGATGGTTTCACCGGCGGCCTGCCAGGCTTCATAGCCACCTTCCAGATAGCCCTTCATCTTGTCAAAGCCAACGCGGGCGAGTCGGATAACACTTTCTTTCTCGTCTCCGGGCGCTGTCACCAGGATAATAGACTTGTCAAACGGCAGGAGACTGCCTGCCCATTCCGCAAAGCGGCCGTCAAGACCAATGCTGACCGAACCGGGGACGAAGCCGGAAACAAACATATCGGACCGGCGGGTATCAAGCAGGATCGCACCTTCCCCGATCAATTTTTTGAACGCCTCGATGCTCAGCGGCTGCATACCGTCTGCAAGCACGCCTTCCAGGCTCTCGTAGCCTTCCTTATTGATACGCGCGTTGATGGAAAAATAGCTGGGGGGCGCGTCCAGACCGTCGGTCACCGCCTTTACAAATTCTTCGCGTGTCTGTTCTTTCAGCGCATAGTTGCTCTCCTTCTCCTGTCCAAGCGTACTGAAGGTATTCGGACCGAGATTCTTTCCGCAGCTGCTGCCGGGACCGTGTGCAGGATAGACGACAAGATCATCGGGGAGAGGAAGTATTTTGGATCGCAGGGAATCATAGAGCATGCTCGCGAGCTCTTCGCGGCTGAGATTGCCGCTGCTGAGATCGGGACGACCTACATCTCCTACGAAGAGCGTATCACCGGTGAACAGGGCCTCGGGCTTACTGTCGGCAGAACGCACGAGATAGCACGAAGACTCTATTGTATGTCCCGGCGTATGTAATACCTCGATAGTACTGTTCCCCAGCTGGAATTTTTCTCCATCCGCTGCCTTGTGTATAGGGAAATTTGTTTCCGTTCTTGGGCCATAAACAATCGGCGCACCGGTCGCCTTCGCCAGGTCCAGGTGACCGCTGACGAAGTCAGCATGAAAGTGAGTTTCAAAAATATACTTGATGGCAGCGCCCCGCTCTTTCGCCAGACCGAGATAGGCGTCGATGTCGCGCAGAGGGTCGATGATTGCCGCTTCCCCTTCACTTTCAATATAATAAGCTGCTTCGCTGAGACAGCCGGTGTATAATTGCTTAATGAACATAGCCTTGCATTTTGTGCAAGGTAGTTCAAATTTCTAAACCGGTCTGGTCAGCATCCTGACAAATGGAACAGTAGATTAGTCGATCAGCTCGTCTACACATTTCATGATCTCGCTGAGGCGATCATGGTTGATGATGTAGTAGATAAATTTTCCGTCGCGCTGGGTCTTTACAATACCGGCCCGGCGTAAGATGGCGAGATGTTGAGAAGCAACGGACTGTTCGAGGCGAAGATGTACGTAGATCTCAGTTACTGTGAGTTTCTTATTCTCATCCAACAGACGTATGATCTGCTGACGAAGTTTGTGGTTGAGTGCTCTCAGAATCAGTGCGCCTTTCTTAAGATTCAAAAAATCAACCTTTACAGGAGCGCCTTCGGAGCCCTCTGCGTTTACTACCATCCAATAGCTATTATTGTTCATCGTTAAGCTCATGAGCGATTACCGTTTTAAGGATTTCAAGAAGATACGTGACAGGTTAGCGCAAATTTATAATCACTATT